>Ga0302315_10001825_pt1 | contig 20879 bp, 13 predicted proteins | sample III_Palsa_N3_1_FD_200532 | JGI IMG/M metagenome (GOLD analysis project Ga0302315, IMG submission 200532) | Peat permafrost microbial communities from Stordalen Mire near Abisko, Sweden - III_Palsa_N3_1 | ecosystem: Environmental > Terrestrial > Soil > Palsa > Peat permafrost | place: Sweden...
CTCGACCGAGAACTTAGCCATCGGTATCTGGCAGCAGTTGCAACAGCATCTGCCGCAGGAGGTCCGGCTGCATGGGATCAAGTTGTATGAGACGCCGAGGATTTATGTGGAGTATTTCGGGGGGTAAGGGATGACGAAAAATTATAAAAAATAATTATGGGCGCAGGCGACAAGAAAGTGGCGGTCTTTCGTAAAGAACATTTTAATGCGGCGCATCGCATTTTCAATCCCGCGTGGGATGACCGGAAAAATGCCGAAGTGTTCGGGAAGTGCAGCAATCCTAATTATCACGGGCATAATTATGAGTTGATCGTCAAGGTGACGGGAGTGCCTGATCCGGAGACGGGGTATGTGATGGATATGAAGATCTTGTCGAAGATCACGGCGGAAGAGGTACTGGAAAGGTTCGATCACCGGAACCTTAACCTGGACACGGTGTATTTCAGGGAGTTGAACCCTACCGCGGAACATATTGCCATGGTGATCTATGACCTGTTGCGGGCAAGGATCGATGCGGGGTTGGACTTACAGGTGAGGCTGTACGAAACAGAAAGGAATTTTGTGGAATACCCTGCGTAATTGGCGCGAGATGGGCGAGAGGGTAGATGCGGTATGAGGGGCGGGACGCGTGAATGAAGCGGGAATGCGGAGTGATGGGTCGGGACGAGATGGTAGCGCGGATCGGAGGTTGGGGAAGGGAATCAGTTAAATAAATGGATATATGGCCTATAAGAAAATAGAACAATACGACGAAGAAATTACGGCGGCGCTTACCGGAAATTACCGGCAATCATTGGATTTACTGGGTGAGGACCCGGCCCGGGAAGGGTTGGTGAAAACACCCGAACGGGTGGCGAAGGCCATGCAGTTCCTGACGCAGGGCTATGGCATGGATGCCCATGCTATCCTGAATTCCGCCAAATTTCATGAAGATGTCAGCGAGATGATCCTGGTCAAGGATATAGAATTGTATAGCTTGTGTGAGCACCACATGCTGCCGTTCTTCGGCAAGGCGCATGTCGCGTATATTCCCAATGGCTGGATCACAGGGCTGAGCAAGATTGCGAGGGTGGTAGACGTGTATTCCAGGCGATTGCAGGTGCAGGAAAGATTGACGACGGAGATCCTGCATGCGATCAAGGAGACACTGCAACCGCTGGGTGTCGCTGTGGTTATCGAAGCGTCACACCTTTGTATGATGATGCGGGGTGTTCAAAAACAAAATTCAGTCACGACCACTTCAGCTTTCTGGGGTGAGTTTGAAAAGAATGAGACGCGCAGTGAATTTACTAAGCTGATCTCTTCCAACCTTCATTAAAACGGGGTGGACCCCCGTTGGCCGAAGGCCAGATACAACCAAGCGAAGCGAAGGAGCCTACATTTTGTAATAGGCGGAAGCGCCAGCAAAAAAAGAGCTTATATTTGCAGCCGTGCGCCGGAAATGGCTCCTTAAACAGACCATATCCGATGCATACTAAACCCCGAACAGAATGAAGCATGCGTACGTGTTCCCGGGACAGGGATCTCAATTCCCAGGGATGGGTAAAAATCTTTATGAGAGCAGCGTTTTTGCCAAGAAGCTATTCGAGCAGGCCAATGAAACGCTTGGTTTTCGGATTTCCGACAGTATGTTCACGGGCACTGAGGAGGAATTGAGGCAGACGAAGGTGACGCAGCCGGCCATTTTCCTGCACTCGGTCATCGCATTCAAGAGCATTGAAAATAATAAGCCGGAAATGGTGGCGGGTCATTCCCTGGGGGAGTTTTCCGCGCTGGTGGCTTGTGGCGTACTAAGCTTTGAAGACGGACTGCAATTGGTGTCGGCGCGGGCCCAGGCCATGCAGAAAGCCTGTGAGGCAGGGCCTTCCTCTATGGCGGCGGTGCTGGGGCTCGAGGATGACAAAGTGGAGGCTGTCTGTGCCACCATCAGGGAAACGACGGGTGAAGTGGTGGTGCCTGCGAATTATAACTGTCCGGGCCAGCTAGTGATCAGTGGTAGCGTCAAAGGGATTGATCTGGCTTGTGAACAATTGAAGGCGGCCGGTGCGAAACGGGCGCTGGTGTTGCCGGTGGGCGGGGCTTTCCATTCCCCCTTTATGGCCTCAGCACAGGACGAATTGAAAAACGCTATCGAGAAAACTACTTTTTATACGCCCGTTTGTGCCGTGTATCAGAATGTGGCGGCCAAGGCCGTGGTGGAGAAAGACGAGATCAAGAAAAACCTGATCGATCAGCTGACGAGTGCGGTGCGCTGGACACAATCCGTGCAGGCGATGATTGCAGACGGCGCCTCACATTTTACGGAAATAGGCCCGGGCAAAGTGTTGCAGGGGCTGATCCAAAAGATTGACAAATCGGTGCAGGTGGATGGGGTGAGTTAAGGCTGGCTGCGGACCGGCGGACGAGCGGGGGATGGCGCGGGTGAGCAAAGACGAACGCCGACGGGGTTGGTTCAGGCATCTACGGAGCAGTTGATCCAACCGGCGTCGAACCGGGTTTGGTATTTTTTATAGAAATTGATGGCGGGTTCATTCCAATCCAGCACCTGCCAGACCATTCCCTTGAATTTTTTTTCCTTCATTTCTTCCAGCACGCGTTCAAAAAGGAGTTTCCCCAACCCTTTGCCGCGCATTTCCTGCGTGACGACAAAATCTTCGAGGTACAGGCGTTGCCCTTTCCAGGTGCTGTAACGGATATAATATAGCGCAAATCCTTCCACACGGCCATCGACGGTAGCCACAAAAGCCCACCAGACCGGATGGGGGCCGAAGCCGCCGTCGGTAAAGTGTTCGATCGTTACTGTCACTTCCTCCGGCGCCCGCTCATAATCGGCCAGTTCGCGGATCAATTCCAGCAGGCGGGGGCAGTCTTCCTTTGTTGCCCTTCTGATGTCTATAGTTTGTTGCATTGTATCGCTAATATCCCCATTTGACCCAGGTGGCACCCCAGGTAAATCCGCCGCCGAAGGCTGCCAGTACCAGGTTGTCCCCCTTTTTCAATTTATCTTCCCAGTCCCACAGGCAAAGGGGAATGGTGCCGGCCGTCGTATTCCCATAGCGTTGGATGTTGATCATGACCTTTTCGCTGGAGAGTCCCATACGGTGGGCGGTGGCGTCAATAATACGCTTGTTAGCCTGGTGTGGCACCAGCCAACTGATATCGTCGGCGGTCAGGTGATTACGTTCCATCAACTCGGCGCTGACATCGGCCATTCCTTTGACGGCAAATTTGAAGACTGCCTGTCCTTCCTGGTAAATAAAATGCTCTTTGGCGGCTATTGTTTCGTAAGAGGCGGGCCGGAGCGAGCCGCCGCCTTTCATGTGGAGGTGATTGCGGCCACTGCCATCGCTGCGTAATATACTGTCGAGGACGCCGTAGCCCTGTTCATTGGGTTCCAGCAACACCCCGCCGGCGCCGTCACCGAAGATGATGCAGGTGGTACGGTCACTGTAGTCGACAATGCTGCTCATTTTATCAGCGCCGATAACCACAACCTTCTTATACCGGCCGCTTTCGATATACATCGCGCCGCTGGTCAGCGCATACAGGAAGCCGGAACATGCGGCACTCATATCGAAGCCCCAGGCATTTTTGGCGCCTACCTTGTCGCATACAATATTGGCAGTGGAAGGGAACAACATGTCAGGTGTGACGGTGGCGACGATCACACAATCGATCTCTTCGGGCTGAATGCCCCGTTTGCGGCAGATCTCCAGCACTACCGGAACGCAAAGGTCAGAGGTGGCTTTTCCGGCGCCTTTGAGGATCCTTCTCTCTTCTATCCCTGTGCGGGTGCGTATCCATTCGTCATTGGTATCCACCATTTTCTCCAGGTCGGCATTGGTTAAACGGTCTTCGGGTACATATCCTCCGATCGCAGTGATAGCGGCGGTCATTTTCTTACTCATTATGAATTCCAATCAGGTGAATAAAAGTTTTTTGCAAAGGTGGGGAAAAATATTCATTTTCGCGGCCATGATCGCCTATCTACGTGGTGAATTTGCCTACAAGAGCCCCGCCCTGGTGCATATGGACGTGTCCGGGGTGGGGTATGAGCTGCAAATCAGCCTGAACACTTATGCCAGGATCGAAGGCCTGGACAGCGGCATTTTGCTGACCTATCAGCATATTCGTGAAGATGCACATGTTTTGTACGGGTTTTTCGACAAAGCGGAAAAGGACCTGTTCATCCAACTGATCAGTGTATCCGGAGTGGGCGCCACCACGGCCAGGATGATGCTGTCCGCCATGAAACCGGATGAGATCACCCGGGCGATTCTGCAGGGGAATGCCCACCAGTTGGAGAGCATCAAAGGCATCGGAAAAAAGTCGGCGGAAAGGATCGTTCTGGAGCTGCGGGACAAGGTCGGAAAAGGGAAGGAAGAAACCACAAATATTTCATCTTCTACAGGCAATAGGCTGGAACAGGACGCGTTAAATGCACTGATTACGCTTGGCATCGCCAGACCTGCGGCTGAGAATGCCATCAAAAAAGTGGCCAACGAGGTGTCGGGGAATGACAAAGTCGAAGATCTTATTAAGAAAGCCTTAAAAATCTTGTAGCCTATCATTGGAACTCTACCTAACTAATTTTCAAAGGAAGATTGACTCGCTATTGTCTTTTGTCAATACTGGCAACGCTGCTGATGGGCGCCGCTTCGGTTGTATTTTCTGCAACTGCTTCGGCGCATCCTTTCCGGCTGCCAGTAACGGCGGGGAAACCGGTTAAGGCGGGGGAGGCTAAATCGCCTGCTGCGAGGGCTGCAATGGCGAGGCCGGACACGGCAGGATGGGGAATCCTGCGATTCGATGTGGCAATACCCATAACGGATACGATACCCGCGGACAGCGCCAAAAAAATTGCTGACAGCAGTAAAAAGGACAGCCTGCGCTGGCCCATCTATGACAGGCGCGGAGACCCTCTCTCCAATCCGGATGTCAACCCTTTCGACCTCAAAGATCCTTCCAACCTTCATGATTCGATAGAATACGATCCCGACACTCAGCAATATTATATTGTTGAAAAGATTGGTGATCAATACTATAGAGAGCCTACCTACCTGACGATGGATGAAATGATGGCATTGGAGTCGCAGCAGGCGGAAGATGATTATTTCCGAAGCCGGGCGGATGCGGTGGATGCTCTTAACCGGAAGCTCATGCGCCCGAACCTGACGGTCAGCGATAACCTGTTCAACCGGATTTTTGGTCCCGGTAAACCGGATATCCGGCCACAGGGCAATGTGGATATCTCGGCGGGTTATCAGGGGCAGAATATCGAGAACCCTACACTGCCCCAAAGTGCGCGCAGCACCTTTTCACCGTATTTCAACGAGGATGCCAACCTGAACGTAGTGGGCGCTGTCGGCAGCAAACTGAAACTCCCGATCAGCTATAACACCCTTTCGACTTTCAATTTCGAGAATCAGCTCAAACTGGATTATACCGGCGGCCCCGACGAAATTGTCAAAAAGGTCGAAGCGGGGAACGTCTCTTTTACGACCAGAAGTACCCTGATGACGGGGGCGCAGTCTTTGTTTGGGATCAAGACGACGCTGCAATTCGGCAAACTGACGATTACGGGCGTCCTGGCCAACGAAACCTCTCAAAAACAATCTGTTAACTCCGCAGGGGGCGCTGCCGTGACGAATTTCAGTTTTAGCGCAGACGCCTATGACCAGAACCGCCACTTCCTGCTGGCGCAGTATTTCAAGAATAATTTCAACCACGCGATGTCGAACCTGCCCCTCGTTCTTTCGAACGTTCAGATCCTGCGGATCGAGGTATGGGTAACCAACCGGCAGGGTACGGACACCAGTTCGCGCCAGATTGTGGGGCTGATGGACCTGGGGGAATCCAATCCCTACAACCCTAAGATCCATTCGCTGACGAATATCCCTTATCCTTTCAGCAATGCGAACTCGGAATATACGAGCATTGTCAATCAGCCCAACAGCCGGAACCCCACGCAGGTTGTGAGCATAATGAACAACCTGGGGCTGACGCAGGTACAGGATTTTGAAACGGTTTATGCCCGGAAGCTGAACGCTTCGGAATATTATTTCAACCCGCAGATAGGCTTTATTTCATTAAACCAGACCCTCCAGGCCAGTGATGTGCTGGGGGTCGCCTATCAGTACAGCTATAATGGGACTATTTACCAGGTGGGGGAGTTTGCAACGGATGTTCCGCCGGATACGGCATCTGCAGTCACTTCTGGTGACATCGCTACTCCCTCTGCGACTTCAGGATCTCAGAAAGTGCTGTTTGTCAAATTGTTGAAGGCCACGGCCCAACGGACTAGCCTGCCGATCTGGAACCTGATGATGAAAAATGTCTATTCGCTGAAAACGGCCGGCGGATCTTCGCTGTCAAATATTACAAGGACCGGGTTCCAGTTCAATGTCAATTATAACCAGCCCAGTGGGGGCATAAAAAGATATCTGCCACCGGGGGCGGGGCCGAAGGCGGACATCCCTCTGCTAACGGTTCTCGGCCTGGACAAGCTGAATGCCAACAATGATCCGGGCCCGGACGGGATTTTCGATTATATCGAGGGGCTTACGGTGATTTCCACGCTGGGAACGGTAATTTTCCCGGTCTTGCAGCCTTTCGGCCTGGATCTGGATACGTTGGCCTTTGCCGGGTCGCCGGAGTCATTGAAACAGCAATATGTCTTTTACCAATTATACGATACCCTGCAGGCGGTGGCGCAGACGTATGCGAATGTGGACAGGTATGTCCTGACGGGAACGGCCAAAGGGCAGACTTCCAATAGTCTTTCGTTGGGGGCATATAACGTTCCCCAGGGTTCAGTGGTCGTGACGGCGGGGGGGCAAACCCTGAAGGAGAACGTGGATTATGTGGTGGATTACAACCTGGGGCAGGTCCAGATCATTAACCAGGCGATCATTAATTCGGGCGTGCCTGTCAATGTCTCGTTCGAGAACAATGCCAATTTCGGGTTGCAGCAGAAGAGTTTTATGGGTCTCCGGCTGGACTACCTGGCGAAGCAAACGGCTACGGAGACGCTGACGCTGGGCGGCACGATCGAGAGATTGAATGAGCGGCCTTTCTTCGCCAAGACGGATTATGGTGAAGACCCGGTCCGCAATACGATGTACGGGGTGGACGCCCAATATAAGGGACAGTTGCCGCAGCTGACACGGGCGCTGAACCATTTATACAATACCAAGGAGATGAGCACGATCAGTGCCTATGGGGAGGGCGCGATCCTTCGCCCCGGGCATCCGCCGCAGATCGGCAGTGGCACGAGCGGCGCGGTGTATATAGATGATTTCGAGGGATCGACGAGTGCGATTGACCTTCGGTTCCCGCTGACGAGTTGGAACCTTGCTTCGGCACCCAGCGGGTTGAACGGCCAGTATCCGCCGCTTTTCCCGGAGGCCAATTACAATGATTCGCTACCGTATGGCTATAACAGGGCCAGGATCGCGTGGTATAATATCGATCCCACCCTGCAGAATACGGGGGGCGGGAGTGATCCGGACTCTTATGAAAATGTCCTTTTGGATCCCCGGATCGACCCGATCCTGGTGCAGAACATCTTTCCACAGCAATCGGTGTCGACGGGCCAGGCACAGGAAGTCACCTTCGACATGGCGTATTACCCTTCTGACAGGGGCCCTTATAACTTCGATACCCGTCCGGGCAGCATCATCCCCGGCACCGGCAAATTGGCTAACCCGCAGACGCGCTGGGGTGGCATTATGCGGGCCCTTCAGCAGACCGACTTCGAAACGGCGAATATCGAGGTGCTGCAGTTCTGGATCATGAGTCCTTTTGTGAGAACGAGCCCATCGCTGCCAGGCGGACAGGGGAATGTAGGCAATTCGACAGGCGGAGCGTTATATATTGACCTGGGCAGCGTTTCCGAGGACATCCTCAAGGATGGGCAAAAGGCCTTTGAGAATGGGTATAATACGCCGAATATCGTCGCGGCAGTGGATAGCTTTTCGGTTTGGGGCAGGGTCCCGGCCAACCCGATCGAGGTGACCGATGCCTTCAGCAATAATGCGGGGGACAGGCCGTACCAGGATATAGGGCTGGACGGGATGAGCGATGGCTCCGAACAGAATCATTTTGCTGGTTATCTCCAGAAGCTGGCGGGTATTTTGGGGGGCACCCCTGCTCCCGGCTCTCCATTGGCAAAGTTTTTCAATGACCCGTCCAGCGATGATTATAAATATTATGAAGATCCGAGTTACTCTACTACCCAGACGGGGATCTTAGGCCGGTATAAATATGTCAATAACCCCGAGGGCAATTCACCGATCGCATCGACGGGATCTACCACTGTCAACGCCTTTACGTTGTATCCGGACCAGGAGGATATCAACAACGATAATACGATGAACACGCTGGAGCAGTATTTTGAATACAAGGTGAACCTTTACCCGGACAGCCTGGGGACCAGCGGCACTCAAAATTTCATCACGGATTCGATTCCTTTCACGCCCACCGGTGGGGTGACTCAGACCTGGTACCAGATCAGCATTCCGCTGGCCAGTTACTATCAGAATGTCGGGGCGATGCCTGATTTCACGTCTATTCAGTTCATGCGGATGTACATGACGGGCTGGCAGGATTCGGTAGTACTACGCTTTGCGCAGCTGCAATTGGTCAGGAATACCTGGAGGAATTTCAGTTATGTGATCGATACCACTGGAAACCTGACGCTGTTGCCGACGAACAGCCCGACGACTTTCAACGTCACAGCAGTGAATATCGAGCAGAACAGTAACCGGTCGCCTGTTAATTATCTCGAGCCGCCGGGAGTGGTCAGGCAACAGACGCTGAGCAGCAACAATGTCAACCTGCTGCTGAACGAGCAGTCGATGAGCCTGCAGATCTGCGACCTGGCTTACCTGGATACGCGGGGGGTGTATAAGACGACGAACCTTGACCTTCGCCGGTACGGCACGATGGATATGTTCATCCATGCGGAGGCGGCGGGCGCCCAGAGCAATTTCAACAGCGGAGACCTGAATGCCATTATCCGTATCGGCAGTGATTTCACGAGCAACTATTATGAAGTCCGGATCCCGCTGATCAAAACGCCTGGGGGGATAATATATACCCCTGCCCAAGATACGATCGTCTGGCCGACGGCGAACAATCTTAATCTTGCGCTGCAGCGGCTGGTGAGGCTGAAGGAGGACCGGAATAATGCCGGCGCCACTACCTATTATAAGGAAGTCGATGCGACCACCGGGCGATCGTATGCGATTTTGGGTAATCCTAACCTGGGGGCTATCCAGGCTATCTTCCTGGGGGTGGAGAATGCCCAACAGCCGGGATATGTGTGTACGGAAGTATGGTTTGACGAACTTCGGTTAACCGACATCAGCGAGAAGGGGGGCTGGGCGGCTGTCGGCAAAGTTGACGTGAAGCTGGCCGATCTGGGGACCGCGTCGGTTGCCATAAGCAATAAATCTGCGGGATGGGGAACGATCGATCAGAACACGAGTGAGCGATCGTATGAAGACGATATGGAACTGGATGTAGCGACTAACCTCGAATTAGGGAAGCTGTTGCCGAAGAAGGCCAACCTTTCTGTGCCTATCTATGCGGGAGTGACGCGAACGGTGGCTACGCCGGAGTATGACCCGTTCCAGTTGGACATCCCACTTAAAACGGAGGAAGCACTAGCCACTTCCGCCAGAGCAAAGGATTCTATCAGGAGTCAGGCGATAGACGCACAAACGGTGACGACGATCAATCTGACGAATCTGCATGTGAACAATCCTACGAACAAAAAACTGCAACTCTGGAGTATACAGAATTTCAATGTCAGTTATTCCTATACCAATACTACGCACCACAGTCCCCTGGCTGTGGAGGACAATAATACCACTAATAAGGCGACCCTTGCGTATAACTTTAGCCGTACGGCGAAGTTCCATGAGCCGTTCAAAAAACTGATCAAGTCGAAATCCAAATGGCTGGGACTGATCAGGGATTTCAATTACAACCTCATGCCGAGTGTGCTGAGCTTTCAGGCGAACGTCGTGCATCAATTTGCGCCCTACCGATCGCGCAATATCGGAGGACCAGTGGATATCTTACCGGAAACCTTCAATAATATTTTTACATTCAACCGGCTGTATACGCTTCGCTGGGATTTCACGCGGTCGTTGTCGCTGGATTATTCGGCTACGAATAATGCATGGATCGACAATGACTCAGGAAGACTGGACAAATCGATGCGACGAAAGGTATGGACGCAGTTCCTGAAGGGAGGGCGTACTATCCTGTTTACGCAGAACGTCAACGTGACGTATATCGCCCCTACGAGCAAGATACCGTTGCTGGACTGGACGACGATCAAGGCGGGATATTCTGCCACCTATACGTGGACGACGGCTTCGCAGCTGGCGCTGACCTGGGGTAACGGCATAGCGAATACGCAGCAGCGGAATTTGCTGGCTGACCTGGACTTCGGCAAATTGTATGATAAATGGAAGGTGCTCAAAAACCTGAATGCGGGGTTGGCATCGAACTCCGGCACGAACGGCAAGCCGGATACCTCGCGTAATAAGCGACCTGCGCCACCGGCGCCTCCGATCACGGGACCGCAACTGACGGGTATACCTAAAGTACTGGGCAGGTTGCTGACTTCGTTGAAGCGTATTGGGTTCAACTATTCGGACAATTCGAGCAGTAATATTTACGGGTTCCTGGACAGCACGCAGATATTTGGTATGGATTTACGTGACCAGCAGCCGGGATGGAAGTATGTGTTCGGGTCGCGACCGGATACCAACTTTATCAATAAGCTGGGGCGAAGAGGGCTGTTGTCGACGGATACGACGTTCAACAACCAGAACCTGATCAGCTATACCCAGAAGATCGACATAACGGCTGCGCTTGAGCCTATCAGGGACTTGCGGATAACGATTAACATTGATAAGAGTTTCGGGATGAATTATTCGGAATTAGATAAGGATACGTCGGGGGGATCGGGGCTGAACCGGCTGAACCCGTATATGAGTGGTACCTTCACGATCAGTTACCTGTCTTATAAGACGCTTTTCGAGAAATATCAGCCGGACGAGGTGACGAGTGCCTTCCTCAAATTTGAGGATAACCGGGCGGTGATTTCGAGACGACTGGGCTCGATCAATCCATATACAGGGGGGCTGACGGGGGCGGATGGCTATGCCCAGGGATATGGCCAGTATTCGCAGGACGTACTGATACCCGCCTTCCTGGCGGCCTATACGAAGACGGATCCCAGAAAGATACCATTGATGAATGAGAGTGGAGGAGGGGTGACTTCGAGTCCCTTTAGCGGGTATCTGCCGAAGCCGAACTGGCATATTACATATTCGGGCCTGAACAAATTGCCGTTGTTCAGTAAGATCTTTACCAGTTTTAATCTGTCTAATGCCTATACGAGCAGTCTGAGTATGGGCAGTTTCAATTCCAATCTGAATTATGGTGATCCGCTGAGATATGGGGTGCCGGGCTTTGTCGATACGACGACGGGGAATTTTGTACCTTATTACCAGGTGCCGAATATCACGATACAGGAGCAATTCTCTCCTTTGCTGGGGATCGATATGGGGTTTGTGAACCAGATGCAGGGCAAACTGAGCTACAGCCGGTCACGGACGGTGAGTCTCAGCCTGGTGGATTACCAAATGAGTGAGAGCCGGTCGACGGAGCTGGATGTCGGTTGGGGTATCAAGATGTCGAATGTGCCGTTGCCTTTCGGCTGGAAAGTGGCCGGCAACGGGAAGACCCCGCCGAACGGGCCACCCGGCAGTATTAATGCGAAGAAAGCGGCTAACGATCTGACGCTGCGGCTGGATGTGAGCTATAGGGACGATGCGATGTCCAGCAGTTACATTGGTCAGAATACTTCGCAGCCGACGGGCGGGCAGACGGTGGTCAGGATCGATCCGTCGATCAACTATGTGCTGAATAACAGGATCAACCTGAAGTTCTATTTCGACGAGCAGCGGACTACGCCGAAGATATCGACTACGCCGCCGATTGTGACGACTAAGGGTGGGATACAGCTGAGGATTGCGCTGGCGCCTTAGGGCGCCGTTGATGGGCTGACGACCGGGTGTCGGGCTGGCGATCGGGGGCCGGGGTGTGCGGGCCTGACGACCGGATGCGGGGCCGACGGCCGATTAACCTTTATAAAAATAGATGGCGTCTGCCTGGGCTTTGCAGGTAATGACGAGGTCATTGATGCAGACATGCGGTGGAAGCGATGCACAGTAAAATATGGCGTCCGCAACATCTTCGGCACTGAGCGGCGTATAGCCTTCATAAATTTTTTTGGCCTGCCCTTCATCGCCTTTGAAGCGCACTTTTGAGAATTCCGTCTCGGCGGCGCCGGGATGGATGGCAGTTACTTTGATCCCATGTCGCAGCATATCTATACGCATGGACCGGGAGATGGCGTCGACGGCAAATTTACTGCCGCAATACACGTTGCCTTTTTCATAGACTTCCTTGCCGGCTACGCTGCCGAGGTTAATGATATGGCCGTCGCCGGAAGGGATGAGCAGGGGAAGCACGGCCCTGCTTACATAGAGGAGTCCCTTTACGTTGGTATTGATCATGGTTTCCCAGTCTTCGAGGTTGGCTTTGTCGAAATAGTCTCTGCCGAGGGCGAGGCCGGCATTGTTGATGAGGATGTCTATTTTTCGCCATTCGGATGGCAGGCTGGCGACGGCTGCGAAGACGGCTGCGCGATCCTGTACGTCGAAATTGAGGGTGAGGACGCGGGAGCGAGAGGCGGGGTCGGAGGACGAGGCGGATTTTGCGGACGGCGCGGATGGGACGGACGGCGCGGCGGCGGAGGCGAGGTTTTCGAGTTCGTGTTTCAATGCCTCGAGCCTGTCTTTACGGCGGCCGGTCAGAATGAGATGGGCGCCGGCGGCGGCAAATTTCCGGGCGCAGGCTTCACCGAAGCCTGAGGTTGCGCCTGTGATGAAGATGGTCTTATTCATGCTAATTGTACAAAGTTTATGAAATCCTGTAAGATATCGTTGCAAGGGCCGGGGGATTCGTGCATACCTTCATGACCTGTGTTTTTCACCAGATGGATATGCGAAACAGCCGGCAGATGAGATTGTTCGAGTGCACCGTGCAGGGGAATGATGGTATCTTCTTCCCCGATGATAAAAAGAATGGGGCCGTGAAATTCCCTGAGTACGGCTGTGCGGTCGGGCCGGGTGATCATGGCCTGGTACCAGGCTATCAGCGTGTCCGGGGAAAAAGTGGCATACCGGTCGATCATGGCGTCGATCAGTTGTGGATGATGCTGGTGGGTATATTGGCCAAAGAGGCCTGGGGTGGATTGACGGATAAATAGATCGGCACCGTTCTTTCGGATAAAGTCAATGCTTTTGCGGCGGATGGCCTTCTTTTCTTCGCTGTCCGGGTAGGCGGTGGAATGGAACAGGCCGAAGGCGGTGAGGCGGTCGGGATATTTTTCAGCAAAGGCGAGGGCGATGTAGCCGCCCATGCTGTGACCTATCATGATGCATTTGTCGATGCCGAGGTGGTCGAGTAGCGCCTTGACCGCGGTGGCGAGGTCTTCTATGGATGAGGCGGCGGGAAGATTGGGGATGATGAGTCGGCAGCGGGCCGATAAGGGTGCTAGAAGGTTGTCCCAGGTGGAGCCGTCTTCGGCGAATCCATGAAGGAGCACGACGGCGGTGCCGGTACCGATATCAATTGTTTTATCCACGGCCGGCCCTCCTTTTAATGATCGTGATCACATGCCAGGCGAATAGAAGGGCGGTCAACAGGATGGCAATTCTTGAGATCACATCACCGAACCTGGCATAGAAGGTCATTTCGTGTTCGGGGGGAACGGATGTTTTGATCGTACCAGCCTGGTCCCAGGGGAGGGACTGCAGAATGTTGCCTGCGGGATCGATGACGCAGGAGATGCCGGTATTGGCGCTGCGCACGATCCAGCGCCTCGTTTCTATGGCCCGCAGCCGGGCATAGTCTCTGTGTTGGCGGTGGCCGGGGGTGTTACCCCACCAGCCATCGTTGGTGATGATGGCGATGATATCGGCGCCGTTGTGGACGTAGCGGGACATGAATTCGCCATAGATGCTTTCGTAACATACGGCCGGGGCAATATGGTATAAGTTGTCGGTGGTGGGCAGGGCTATGCGGTTGGGCTGGCCGGTGTAGCTGCCGGTGGAGCCGCCGAATTTTTCAAACCAGGAATCGAGAAAGTGCAGGAAGGGGGGAATGGTCTCGACGCCCGGCACCAGCCTGGATTTATGATAGACGCGCACCATACCGCCGCTATCGAGGATGGCAGCTGCGTTATAGGATTCAACGTATTTATTCGCATCGGGAATTTTGAAGGCGGTGGGGGAGTGTTTGTCATTGAAGAACCGGAAACTTTCTATTCCTGTCAGGAGGTTGATCCGGGGGTGGCGACGGAGAAAATCCCATAATGGGTTGAGGAAATAGTTATCCTTTAAGTGGTCTTCGTCGAAGCCGCCGTTGTCCATGAACAGGGCGGTCTCTGGCCAGATGATGAGGGTCGTGCTGCTATCGATGGCGGAGTCGCTGATCCGGATCAGCCGTTGCAACTGGGCATCGAAACTGCCGGTTGAAATTTTTTCATAGGGATCGATATTCGGCTGAACGATGACGATATTGGAGGGGCGGGTTGCCTGGGGCGAGACCGGGGCGTAGGTCTTATCGGGCCGGGCGGGTGTGATGATCAGGGACGCGACCAAGGGAACAATCAGCAGCAGGGCAGCGATCAGGGCTTTGCGGCGGCCGAACCGTTTGTGTTGCAGGAGATCCCATAGCAGCAGGAACAGCAGGACATTCATTATCCATATCCACAATCCGCCGCCGCTCACGCCGGTGTACTCATACCATTGGATCCACGCGGGGTGTGAGGCGAAGACGTTGCCAATGGTGAGCCAGGGCCAGCTGAGCCCCCAGTCCTGCAGATGGAAATATTCGAAGCTCAGCCAGAATACTATCAGTGCGCTGTAGCCGAAAGCGTGCCCCATTCTTTTATGGACCCAATGAAAGAGGGCCCAGGGGATGCACATCAGCAGGCTGTTGGCGAGGATGGCGCCCACGGCGCCGGGCCCTGTGGAATTCCAGACCCACCAGGTGGCGCCGATATTCCAGATCACCATGGAAAGGTAGGCCCAGCCGAAGAATTGCACTGCCCTTGTGCCTTGCCGTTCCAGCCATAACAGGGGGACGAAGGCGATGAAGATCACCGGGGTGAGCGGGGACTCCGGCCATGCGGCGTAGAGCAGCAGACCGGTGAGTGCCGATAGAAGAAAGGGGTGGAGTTTTTTCAAGCCATGAATCTTTGCATAAAAATAAGATTAATAGCCTTTGCCGGACAATCGATAAATGAAATTCTATGTGAAAATCGGGCTTGGTTGAAACTGCGTTAACGGCTATAGTTCGGCGATTCCTTGGTGATCTCTATATCGTGCGCGTGGCTTTCTTTCATGCCGGCATTGGTGATCCTGATGAACTGGGCCTGTTCCTGCAGAGCGCGGACGTCTTTGGCACCGCAGTAGCCCATCCCTGCCCGCAGACCGCCGACATATTGTTGCACCACTTCGGCGAGGTTGCCTTTGAAGGCTACGCGTCCTTCGATGCCTTCGGGCACCAATTTTTTGATATCGTCTTCCACATCCTGGAAATAGCGGTCGCTGCTGCCTTGTGTCATGGCACCGATGGAGCCCATGCCGCGATATTGTTTGAATTTTCGTCCTTCGTAGATGATGGTTTCACCGGGGCTTTCTTCCACGCCGGCAAATACGCTGCCCATCATGACTGTATTCGCACCTGCCGCGAGAGCCTTTACCATGTCGCCGGTATAGCGGATACCGCCGTCGGCGATGACGGGAATATTCCTGGCATTGAGGACAGATGCTGCCTCCAGCACTGCGGTGATCTGGGGAACACCGGCGCCGGCCACGATCCGCGTGGTGCAAATGGATCCAGGACCGATACCGACTTTTACGGCATCGGCGCCGGCGTCGGCCAGGGCTTTGGCGCCGGAGGCTGTGGCGATGTTGCCGGCGATGACCTGGAGATTTTTGAAAGATTTTTTCAATGTTTTTAAAGCATTGATGACACCGATATGGTGGCCGTGTGCGCTATCGAGGGTGACGACGTCCACACCGATCTGCTGTAGGGCGGCGGCCCGGTCGAGGAGGTCTTTGGTAATGCCAAGGGCAGCGCCGACGAGCAGGCGGCCATAGGAATCCTTGACTGCGTTGGGATAGCTGGAAAGCTGCAGGATATCGCGATAGGTGATGAGCCCGATGAGCTTGCCTTGCCTGTTGACGACGGGCAGTTTTTCTATTTTGAATTTCTGCAGGATCTTCTCGGCTTTTTTAAGGTCGGTGCCTTCGGGGGCAGTGACGAGCTTATCTTTTGGGGTCATCACTTCACTGACTTTGCGGCGCTTGTTGTCTTCGAAGCGGAGATCGCGGTTGGTGAGGATACCTACGAGCACCTTGTTATTATCCACGATGGGAATGCCGCCGATCTTATTTTCTTTCATGAGGCGAAGGGCGTCGATGATGGTTGCGTCTTCGTGGAGGGTAATGGGGTCGATGATCAATCCGCTCTCGCTACGTTTGACTTTACGGACCTGTTCGGCCTGCTTTTCGATGCTCATGTTCTTATGCAGGATTCCGATGCCGCCTTCGCGGGCAAGGGCGATGGCGAGGGTTGCCTCTGTGACGGTGTCCATCGCTGAGGACAACATGGGGATATTGAGAGTAAGGTCTTTGGTGAGCCTGCTGCGGATATCTACTTCGCGGGGCAATACCTGAGAAAAGGCCGGTAATAACAGTACATCATCGAATGTAAGTCCGTCGCCGAAAAATTTTGTAGGGGATTTTGCCTTGCGTGCGGGGGAAATTATTCTTGCCATGTGCAAAGATAAAGCATGGGTGTGGTACGAGCCAAATTTTTGTCCGGGGACGGTGCGGAGGCAGGGGCGAATGCGGTTGAGCGGATGATTGAAGAGGGGCGTCGATTGAGTGGGTGAGCGGTGGATGAGCCGATGAGGATCAACGATTAAGGCGATAGCGCTTGCCTGGGAGCGAGCGGACCTTTCCGGCGAGTTCGAGGCTCAGAAGAGTGACGGCGAGCGATGGGGCATCGAGGTGGCTAAAGGTGGAGAGTTCATCGATGGAAAGGCTATCTTTTTGGCGGAGCAGTTGCAGCAAGTCATCTTCTGATTTTGGAGGGGCCTGATGACCGGGAGAGAAAGCGATGTGGCGATTGGTGGGCGAGGTTTGGTGATCGTTGGGAGAGGCATGGCGATCGGCGGGCAAGGTTTGGTGATTGGTTGGAGGAGCGATTGTTGGAAAAGGTAATGTGGATTGAGCGCCGGGATGTTCGGCGGGCCAGTGCCATCCCAGGTCGGCCTGCAACTGTCTGGCGGAAACCAGCAGGTTGGCTTTGTCTTCCCGGATGAGCCGGAGACAACCTTCACTCTTTTTATCTGTGAGGCGGCCGGGAACGGCGAAGACCTTCTTTTTACATTCGACGGCAGCATCGACGGTCATGAGGCTGCCGCCTGTGATGCCGGTTTCTACAACGACAAGGGCATCGCACAATCCTGCGACGAGTTTGTTGCGCAAGGCGAAAGTATATTTTTCGGGTTTGACTTCATGGCTGAAGGAGGTGAGCAGCCCACCCTGGTGGCGCATGGCCCTGGATAATCCCCAGTGTTCGGCGGGATAGATCATATCGAGGCCGTGGCCCAGTATGCCAATGGTAGGGACATGGTAATGGAGCGCAGCATGATGTGCTGCAGCGTCGATGCCCAGGGCGAGCCCGCTGATGATGAGCAGGCCTGGTCCCGCGAGATCGCGGACGAGTTGTTGCGTGATCTCTCTGCCATATTCCGTTGCTTTTCGGGTACCGATGATGGCGAGGATCTTTTCCGCGTTGAGGTTGGTTGAGCCCTGGTAGAAAAGGAGGGGCGGTGCCTCGGGGATGTGATTCAGCCGGCGAGGATATTCCGGGTCGGTATAGGAAAGTATCCGGATGCCTTTTTGGGCCATTCGCCGGCATTCGTTGTTGAGAGATCTAAGGTCCGGCGGTTGGAGGAGGGCGTGGATAGCATCCGGTGAGATGCCGGTGCCTGCAAGTGCCTTGCTGTCTGCCCGGAAGATGGATTCGGCGTCACCGAAATGGAGGAGTAGTTTTTGCGTATAGGCGGGACCGATACCAGGGGTATGGATGAGGGCGAGGCGGTATAAGGTTTGCTTGTCCAAGGGCAACAGTTTGAGGGACGAAATTACGCCAATACGAAAAAGATCCGGTGGCAAATTTGTTGCGGGTGCCGGGGCACTGAAGGGATAGGTGTGGGGAGGGCATGCGGTGGGCGCAGCGGGGGCATGCGGGGGCGTGCCGTCGGGAGGCGATGGACGACGGGGTCAGGGCCGATCTTAGCGGCTGATGACGGTCAGTTCGGTGCGCCTGTTCTTTGCCCGGCCTTCCGGCGTGCTATTGTCGGCGACGGGTTTGGTGTCACCCCAGCCTTTGGCAACCAGTCGGGTGGCGACGATTCCGCGGGCGATCAGGAAGGTCGTGACTGCCCTGGCCCTATTCTCCGACAGGGTGATGTTGTCGGTGGGCTTGCCGGAGTTGTCGGTATGGCCATTGATCTGGATCTTCAGCGTGGGGTTATCTTTCATCAACTGTACGACCTGGTCCAGTTCGGCATCGGACTCCGGCATCAGGTTGTATTTGTTGGGGTCGAAGAATATATTTTTCAGCACGATGGTGGCGTTGGCCTCGAGGGGTTGCAGGGGGATATCGATGGTATAGGCGGTATCACCATGATCGTGGGACAGGGAGAAATTTTCGGAAAAGAAGAGGTAGCCCCGTCTTTTGACGGTAAAGGCATAGTCTTTTCCTTCGGGGAGGGTGATCAGGTAATTACCGGTCTCATCGGTTTGCAGGTTGCTGATGATGGTGCGGGTGGCAAGATCGGTGAGGATAACGCTGGAGGGCAGGCCTTTGTTTGTCGAGCGGTCAAACACTTTTCCTTTGACCCACAGGGTTTTCGCGGGGCGGATATCTTCGCGCAAGATGAAGGTGTAGAGATCGAGGCCGCCTTTAGTGTCTGCTTTATCGCTGGCGTAGTAGGCGGTTTTTCCATCGGCTGCGACGACAAGGCTACCCTGATCGTCGATTGTATTGATGGGGTAGCCCAGGTTCTCTGGTTTGCCCCAGGTACCATCGGGTTGTTTGCGGGAAAGGAACAGATCGTTGTTGCCGTATCCGGGCTGGCCGGTGGAATTAAAGTAGAGAGTCTGGTTATCGGCATGAATGAAAGGTGTGCCTTCATCGCCGATGGTATTGATGATGGGGCCGAGATTTTCTGCTGCGCTCCACTGGCCATTCAGCAGCCGGTGACTGACATAGATATCGCTGCCGCCATAACCGCCGGGCCGGTTGCTGGCGAAATAGAGGTCTCTTTTGTCCGGAGACAGGGAGGGGGCTACCTCCCAGAATTCCGAATTGATGCTGTCGCCCATGTTCTCGGGCGTACTCCAGCCGTCAGGGGTCAGGTAGGAGATGTACAGATCACAGCTGCCCATGCCATCCGGATAATTGCATCCGTTGAAGATCAGCCATTGTCCGTCCTGGGATATACATGCGGCCCCTTCGTTCTCGTTCGTATTGATATTGCCGGGCAGGTTGCGGGCCATTCCCCATACGCCGCCGGTGCGGGTTGATTCATAAAAGTCTTCATTGGTACCGTTGACGCGGCGGGTGAAAATGAGGGTGTTTCCGTCCAGGCTGATGGTGGGATAATACTCCAACATAGCTGTGTTGATGCTGTCTCCCAAATTCACGGATGTAAACTGATAATTATTGCTGGCCGGGTGGCTGGCTGCATAATCGAGAGCAAATTGGTAGCATTGCTGACGAAATTCCCCGGACTTGCGGCTGGTCTCATTGAGGGTGGGAATGGTAAGGAAGGAATCTACGGCCTGTAGGGCGGCAGCAAAATTACCGGTGCCGGCGAGGTCGATGGAATAGGGGAGGGTGAAATCCAAAAAATAGACGCTATCGATGGCTTTGGCCTTTTCATAATATTCTACGGCCATGGGGTAGTTCTTCATTTCTCCATAGATGCCGGCGATGGACAGGTAAGCGTCTTCGAATCTCGTATCCATGCGGATAGCCTCTTGCAGGGAGTGGATGCCCCCGTTGAGATCACCGCCTTCAGCCTGTTCAAGGCCTTTGGAGTTGAGCTGGGCGGCTTTTTTGTTGACTTTTTCAGGATCGTACTGTTGACCCCGGGTGAGATAGGCGGATAGGCAAAATAGTATAATAAGGAGTGGGATGCGATGGTTTTTCATTAGACCAAGGTACAGATTTTTGACGGTCAAGGGACATGGATATACTTGTGCAGTTGGAGGGAGAATCGCCATTGGGGGTGGTCCTTGATATAATCGATGATCAGGGGGGTGATGGTTTTGGATTTGCCGAATTCCGGTTGCAGAAATAGCTGGCATTGGGGACTGACTTTGGCGGCCCATTGTTCGGCCCAGTCGAAATCGCTCTTGTGGTAGATGACCACTTTAAGTTCGCTCGCATGGGGCAGGATCCCGGGTAGTGGGGCTTTGAATTTCTTGGGTGAAAGGCATATCCAGTCCCACTGGCCACTGAGGGGCCAGGCGCCGGAGGTTTCGATATGGGTGGCGAACCCGGCCTGGCGAAGGTTGTGGGTGAGGGCTGTGCAGTCGTGCATGAGGGGTTCGCCGCCGGTGATGACGGTCAGCCTGCCGGGATAGGCGGTGGCGGCTGTCACCAATTCGGACACTGATAGCCGGGGGTGTTTGGTG
>Ga0302315_10001829_pt1 | contig 20812 bp, 17 predicted proteins | sample III_Palsa_N3_1_FD_200532 | JGI IMG/M metagenome (GOLD analysis project Ga0302315, IMG submission 200532) | Peat permafrost microbial communities from Stordalen Mire near Abisko, Sweden - III_Palsa_N3_1 | ecosystem: Environmental > Terrestrial > Soil > Palsa > Peat permafrost | place: Sweden...
GTAGTGTTTTGTGTGTTTCTTCCTCTTAAGAACTGGTCAGACTTTTTAGAAAAGTCTTCTACTAATACTTTGTGCACCTTGCCCAGTTCCTCTTTGTTCCGTTCTAATGATAATTTTGACTGAAGGTCAATAACCTCAGTAAGCCTTCTCATTTTCACTTCTTCCGGTATATCGTCTACCATTTTCTTGGCTGCTGGCGTGCCAGGCCGTTCGCTGTAGGCAAACATATAGGCAAAATGGTAGCGCACCTGCTCCATTAGCGATAAGGTGTCTTTATGTTCCTCTTCAGTCTCTGTACAAAAACCGGTTATCATGTCTGTAGAAATGCCGCAGTCCGTGCCTATAATGCGATGTATTGCCTGCACCCTGTCTAAGTACCATTCCCTGTCGTAGGTGCGGTTCATTACGCTAAGTACCCTTGAGTTGCCGCTTTGGGCGGGCAGGTGTATGTAGTTGCAAATGTTGTCGTACTTCTTAATAGTATATAGTACCTCGTCGGTGATATCTTTAGGGTGAGAGGTCGAGAACCTTACTCGTAAATCAGGACTAATCAACGCCACTTTCTCCAGCAACCCCGCAAAGTTGATGCGATCATTACCATCTTCAGACGCCCATTTGTAGGAGTCCACATTTTGGCCCAGCAGCGTTACTTCTTTGTAGCCTCTGCTAAAAAGATCATTTGCTTCGTTTAGTATGGAGTGTGGGTCTCTGCTGCGTTCCCTGCCCCTGGTGTAGGGCACCACGCAAAAGGAGCACATATTATCGCAACCCCGCATAATGGAGATGAAGGCGGTAACTCCGTTGCTGTTCAGCCGTACCGGGCTTATATCGGCATAAGTCTCTTCTCTGGATAGGAACACGTTTACGGCCTTATTCCCCTCATCTACTTCAGAGATCAGGTTGGGTAAATCTCTGTAAGAGTCTGGCCCGGCCACCAGATCCACCAGCTTTTCTTCTTCCAGTAGTTTGGCTTTTAGCCGTTCGGCCATGCAACCCAATATACCCACCGTTAAAGAGGGTTTGTTCCGTTTTAAATGCCCAAACTGGGCAAGCTTGTTACGCACCTTCTGCTCCGCATTGTCGCGGATGGAGCAGGTGTTTAAGAAAATAACGTCGGCGGCGGCGGCGTCCGAGGTAGTGTCAAAACCATTATCGAACATAATGGAGGTTACAATCTCGCTGTCCGAGAAGTTCATCTGGCAGCCATAACTCTCTATATATAGCTTTCTCTTTTTTCCGCTGTTGGTTTCCCTGGAAATCCTTGCTACTTCGCAGGCCGCCTTTTCTTCTTCCGAAGGTAAAATGGATATATCCTTAACAACTTGTTTCATTAGCGTAAATATAATAAAAAATCAGGTATTATGACATAATGTCATGCGATTAATTATATCTTAAGCGCTTATAAGGGCATAAAGGCTGAAAATTTGAAGGTTAAGAGAGGGGAGAGGCACTATTTGCTAATCGGGAATACAAATCCAAAACTAATTTATGCAGTATTATAAATCGTGAGGAGTAGTAAAAAAAGTATTAATTAGTTGCGAAACCAAAAAGTTGCACATATATTTGCAATCGAACGGTTGCATAAATTATTTCAAAATAAATGAGACGAGACATTTTCCAGGCAATTGCCGACCCGACAAGACGGGGCATTATAGCCTTAATTGCATTGCAGGCAATGACGCCAAACGCTATTGCCGAAAATTTTAATACTACAAGGCAGGCTGTTTCGAAACACCTTCGCATTTTAACAGAATGCGAATTGGTGAAGCAGGAACAACAGGGTAGAGAAATTTATTATTCGCTTGAACTAGAAAAAATGAAAGAGATAGACAAATGGCTTGACCAATACAGGAAAATTTGGGAAACCAGATACAATCAACTTGACACTATTTTATCAACAATTAAAAAACAGAAAAAATGAAAAATGATTTGCTATTTGATTTTACCGTTGACAAAGCAAAAAAAACGGTAACAATTGTGAAAGAATTTGCGGCTGAGCTTCCTTTGGTTTGGGATGCCTATACAAAACAAGAAATTCTTGACCAATGGTGGGCGCCAAAACCATGGAAATCAAGCACAAAGTTTATGAACTTTGAAGTGGGTGGTCGACGATTTTATGCGATGGTAAGCCCCGAAGGACAAGAGCATTGGTCTATTCAGAAATATACTTCTATTAGCCCCAAAACCAATTTCAAAATCTATAATGCTTTTGCGGACAAAGATGAAAACCCTGAATTGCCAGGTTCTGAGTGGGATTTGAATTTTAGCGAACAAAACGGGACTACAACAGTTAGCGTTACCATATATAACGAATCGCTTACCCGAATGGAAAAGATGATTGAAATGGGCTTTAAGGAAGGATTTACTATGACAATGGAAAACCTGGAGAAATTATTGGCAACTTTACCCCGCTAATCCGGATTTGCAATAGTGAAGAGCAAGTAAAAATAAATAACTTTACACCACATAAAAAAACCACTTGCTATGAGCGCCGAACAGAAACCTTCCAAAGTATTAAACATAAGCCTGTGGGTAGCGCAGGTATTAATAGCTGTAACTCTACTATGGGCAGCCTGGTTAAAACTATTTCAGATAGAAAAGGTAGCAGCCATGTGGCCCTGGGCGGGTGAGGTTTCCCCCGCCTTTGTGAGATTTACCGGGCTGGTGGACCTGGCTGGCGCGCTTGGCCTTTTACTGCCGGGCTTGCTTAACATTAAACCGAAACTTACTGCCTTTGCAGCTTTGGGAACCGTGGCCCTAATGGTATGCGCCGCCGTTTTCCATATAATAAGGGGAGAGGCATCTTCAATTGGATTTAACATTATTTTTGGACTTATAGCCGCCTTTGTGGCCTGGGGAAGGTTTAAGAAAGCGTAAATATTAGTTTAGGTTTTGCAATTAATTACTATTTACTATCTACCTATTCATAATATTCACGCTTTGAATGGAAGTTGCAAATGGGTTGACAGGGAAGAATGCTATCAAAAGCTTGATTTTAGTAAGCAAGAGATTTAGACAATTCCCGATAGGCATTAATCTGCTCTTGAAGAATTGCAACAACGTGCTCTGCTGTTTCAATGGCATCAGCACCCGCAATAAATCTAAGTGGGGGCTGCTTTTCATCCGCTACTTTAATTAATGCTTTAGCCAGCTTTGCCGGGTCGCCAGACTGTTGACCGTTTGCGCCTTTCCAAAATTGCATTTGTTGCGCTCTGCGCTCATTGTAGTCTTCAATGGGGTGGTCAGCGTAATTTGTAGACTCATCTGTGAGAAGTTCCGTACGGAAAAACCCTGGGTTAACAACAGTTGTTTTAATACCGAATGGAGCTACTTCGGCTTGCAGCGCCTGCATCCAACCTTCGAGGCCAAACTTTGCTGCGGAATAGGCGGCACAGAACTCAAAGCTGATCAGCCCCCCACTTGAAGAGATAGAAATGATATGACCTGAGCGCTGCTTACGCATAACCGGAAGTACGGCGCGGGTTACATTCATGGGTCCGATGAGGCTTGTAGCAAGTTGTTGTTCGATCTGCTGTGGGCTTAGTTCTTCAAAGAAGCCTGCATAAAAGTTAGCGGCGTTGTTAACTATCACATCAATGGTTCCGAACCGTTCAACAGCGGCTTTAACAGCAGCCTCTGCATCAGACAACTTGGTTACGTCCAGCTTTACTATCAGCAAGTCGTCGGCCTTGCCAAGGGCCTTTGCTACTTTGTCTGTATTGCGGCCGGTTGCCACTACTTTATGACCGGCGGTCAGAGCGGCTTTGGCAATTTCAATGCCCATACCGCGTCCTGCGCCAGTGATGAGCCATACTTTATTTGTCTTCATATATTTTCAATAATTATATATACAAAGGACTAAAGATGGCATCTTGTTTAAAAAAGCTATTCAAACAAAAAAGTATAAAATTCAAAGAATTTATTTGGCAGTTCTTAAAGATCGCGGCGTTAAGCCAGTATGCTTTTTAAAGAAGTTATTAAAATAGGTGGGGTAATCGAATCCTAAACTATAAGCAATCTCAGAAATAGTCCAATTAGTATGGTGCAAAAGCGCTTTAGCCTCTGCAACCACACGCTCAGAGATATGCTCGGTTGTAGTTTTACCTGTTACGTCTTTCACAGCATGATTCAAGTGATTCACATGAACGGAAAGATGTTCGGCATATTGGTTTGCGGTCTTCAGCTTTAAAAAATACATAGGAGAATCTACCGGGAATTGTCGTTCCAACAATTCAAGAAATAAGGAGGCAATCCGATTAGAGGCATCCTGAGGCTTTATATAATTGGCGGTAGGTTCCATCTTCATAGCCTGATGCAGCAACAGATTCAGATAATTTCTGAGCAGATCATTTTTGTGAATATAATCGCTATGGAATTCCTTCAGCATGGTCTGAAAGATCTGATTTATCGAGTCGACTTGCACATCATTAATAAAATAGACAGGAGGGGCTCCAATTTTAAAGAATGGAGATTCCAGCAAAACAACATCGCGATTATTGGCTTTCAAAAACTCTTCGGTGAAAAGAGTAAAATACCCCTTCTGTATTTCAGAAATAGGTTCCCAGGAGTAAGGGATCATTGGATTAGAAAATAACAAAGCGGGACGGTCTATTTCAATATCCTTGTCTGCATACATTAGGCGGCCTATCCCGCTTATAAAGGTTACCTTATAAAAATCCCTTCGGTTATAAGGCGTAGGTTTGTTACAATAGGCTTCTGTTTCGAATACATGAATCTGACTGCTTACTTCATTAGCTCCATTTCTCTGATAAAAGTCTGTTATGGTTTCTGGTTTGCCCATAAGATAAATTAAGAAATTCAAATTAATTTTCCTAATAACTCAGTATTCTTTAAAAAACATTTCCCCCCTGTCCGCTTTCCCATCTGCTAATCGTCATTACCCAAAATGACTTCAAATTTTTAACCCAAACTCAAATTTATGGAACAACGAATTAAAATATTTGCGTCGGCAAATCAGGCTTTTAAAAAATTCTCAGCGCTTGGCGAGGCAGTGCATGCTTCGTCCTTAGGTATGGAGTTGATAGAATTAGTTTGCTATAGGGTATCGCAAATAAACCAGTGCGCCCAGTGTTTAGACGTGCATTCCAAAGAACTATTAATAAGAGGCGAGGTTCCCCAACGGCTTTTTCTTTTAAGTTCTTGGAGAGAGACTCCGTTTTATACTGCCAGGGAACGGGCCGCTTTGGCGTTTGCAGAGGCCTCAACCTCTATAGAACACGGAGTAATGCCGGATAGCGTATACTCAGAAGCCAGGCAGCAGTTCACCGAAGAAGAACTGATTGATTTAACCATGACGGTAGTAGTAATAAACGGCTACAACAGGATAAACAATGCCTTTGGCGCAGAAGTAGGTACTTACCAGCCAAGGGTAGCGGCAAACGCAAATTAAAGTTGTAGTTTCTTGCTATTCACGGCGTCTACCTGTGGATTAAATTACTAGTTTGCTAACAGCAAGGGCGCTGTGTTTACAGAGTTACTGTCTCCTTAGAGCCTCTACCGATAGGTACTGGGGAGATAGTAATTTTTTGTATGGGATTTATCTTTAATTTGTTTACTATATTATTTATATGCGGTTTTTCAATCACAAAGTAAAATATATACATCATTACCTGGTTTAACAGGGTTGCCGCTATTCCCTCAACAGAACCCAGCATTAAGGCAGCGCCATATCCGCTACATTGCCCAATTCCGTACATAGGGTTAGCAAAATACTTATAAGGGCCTTCTACCTTAAAATCTATTATAGATCTTTTTAAGAACAAGTCTTTATAATAGTAGGTATCTAATCCTATTACAAGAGTGGCAGATATATTTACCCAAAAACCAATTATAACAAGAATTAAGCCTACAGCAATGCACACATACTTAAATAGTAGTATATCTGTTATTCCCATCTGCAAAAGATAAGGCTCTGCTATATTTAAAAGAGACCATTTGGTTGCCTCAGTTAGCAATCCAAAGCTCAATCCTCGCTGAAAAAACATAACGGACGTCAGCGCTTCATAAATATTCCATGCTTTTTCTTCGCCATATTTATTAATCAGCCAGCCAGAAAACCCATTCTTAATGAATCCCCCAAAAAGGTAAGCATAACGGATAATAAATAGAATGAAGAAATAGACTAAAGACAACTGTAGTGTATTGTACTTTACAAGAAGCAAATGCGAAGCATATCCTAAAAAAATAAGCAACAGGGCGTCAATCCGGCTATTTGTAAACTTATCTAATCTTATGCCTGCAAACGCAAGCGTTACTATAAAGGTATTTCTTATCCATCCAATCATTTTTTACTATTTAGGTAGTATTTAATTAACTGATTTTCTGATACAAAGATTGCCATTTATAGCTCCTTAGAGTTACACTTCGCGTATTAAAAGTTACATCTATTACGGGTTTTAATTTTTAGTCTTATCCGAAATTTTCAAGGTTTACTAGGATGCGAGTATACCATGCAGTATCTTTTCTGCTACTATCAGCCCAGGTATTAGGCTCCTTTTAGTAGCCGCTGGGTCTAAAAATAGAGGGCTGGACAATATAGAACAATTCAATTAAACAGTGCGCTGGCCTATTTGTCCACGTCACGTGCGGACAATCATGTGGCCTGTGCGTAGGGAAAGCGCCGACTGGCGCGGAATGATTGTCTTTTGATGTGGCGTACTTTTCTTTTGGTTCGTTTTCTTTTGTACGACCAAAAGAAAATGAACATACTCGGTATCTAAAACCAATTAGCATCAAGAGGGGGAGCAGGGTTTAATTTATCCTAAACCCTTACCTTCATTACTACCTTTTTTACTTTGGCAGAGGTATTAATTTTTATACCAGGCTTGTGCAAATCCTGCGGAAATAAAACGGCAAATTGTGTTGGGGATACTTTTATAAACGAACAGGTATCGTCGTATAACGCATAGTCGTTCTCTGCATCGTATTCCTTAGAGGGCGTTTGGTTAATTAAAGGCCTTACGCCTATTAGCTCTTCGCCGCTTACTACATATTGCACATCAATGTATTTTTTATGCGCTTCCAGTTTACAGTCGGCGTCATTTTTGGTATCATACTCCTGCACCATAGCAAACAGGTTATCTCCATCAACAACATATTTCCCGGCTTCAAGTTTAGAGAAGTCCGTTTGTTTTAGGTATTCAAAAGCCTTTTTAAGCAAAGGGCTTACAGATTCATAAAGCGCAGCGTTTTCAATCTTATCAAAAATCATTGGGTTTGTATTAGGTTTTTTTATTTAAAAATAGTTAATAACTGGGCAGATGTATATACTACTACCAGTTGTTCAAAGATAATAAAAATAAATATTGCCTGCTAATTTGGATTTATAATTTAGTAAATAGTTATTAATAATAGTAACCATGACTATTTAATACCCCTATTATTTGTTCTTTTCCTCTTGTGCAATTGAATTCTTTTATTTTTTACAACTCGGCCATGCCGGCCGTGGAGGCAAGCCAAGTCAAATACTTTTCTTTGTTAGGCTTTCGTTTTATGCTACCTTTATTTTTTAGCGAAACTATTGCTAAATACAAATCTTTTTATTAAATTAGAATAATTCCTCCGCCGCTACAAAGATTGGGAACCCTCTTCTGTGCCAGTTGGCACAAATTGCAAACCGGCAAAAATCTTACATGCCCAAAAAAAATAACAGGGAAATTAACAGAGAATAACAGGAAAACTAACAGGGAATAGCAGAGAGCAAATTTTTTACTATGTAAGATTTAATGCAATAATGTTCGGTTTATAAGTAGCACAAACTCCCATTAATCTGTTTTTTTCTTAATAATTTTAATTCACACAAAAAACTATATAATTATGGCAATAGGTATACAAAAAATTAAAAGCATTTACAGTCAACTAGTTGTATTTATAAAAAATGTACATTCAATCTTAAAAAGCGATATACGTAAATGGCTGGTAGCGCTAATTAAACAATGCCTTTTTCAGATCGGCGTCGTGCCCATAATAGTCCGGCCTGTAATTGAGTTGGCCCTTACTATCTACCCAGGCGGTGAAGTAAAGAATATAAACAGGTTCGGTACGTTTAAGCTTTATGTATTTCTCGTCTTGTTCAATAAGCAGTATGTCAATATCAATAGATCTGGTAGTAGAATCTCTTTTCAACAAATATTGCGCCAGCCGCAAAGGCTGCTCCAGCCGTATGCAGCCATGGCTAAATTCCCGTTTTTGCTGAGCGAACAAGTAGTGGGCCGGGGTATCGTGCATATATACGCTATAGTCGTTCGGAAAAAGAAACTTCAGCGTACCCAGGGCATTTTCCCCTCCCGGTTTCTGGCGGATGGTATAACTAAAATTTTCGGGAGTAACAGTATTCCAGTCAATAGTACTAGGATCAATAGTATCTTTACCTGATCCGTTTAGCAATTCCATGTCGTGTTTTGAAAGGTACCCTGGATTTTGCTGTAGCGAGGGAAGCATTTCAGCTATTGCAATGCTGTGCGGCACCGTCCAGTTAGGGTTTACTACTACTAGTTCAACCTTACTATTAAATATGGGAGTTTGTTTTATCTGTTGCCCTACTATTACTTTCATGTTCCATATCTCTTTGTTCTTCTCAATAACATGAAGAGTAAATTCAGGGATATTTATCATTATATAGTCGTCCTGTAGCTTATCAGGCACCCATCGCCAGCGTTCCATATTTACCAGTAGTTGGGTAATCCTGTCCGAAATAGTAACGTTTAGCTCCTGTAATGTATTTTTGTCTATTATACCATCGGGCGTTATACCATGCCTTTGCTGGAATTTCTGAACGGCAATTTTTAGCTGTGGCGTATAAATAGAATCAGGGGTAAAGTTTAGCAAGTCTCCCGTAAGGTACAATAGTTTTTTCGTCAGGAATACCGCTTCGGAGGTATCGCCTAATTTACTAGTAGAAGGTATAGTGGGCCATCCTCCGGCATCTTCAATAGCTCTGTATTTTGATAGGGCAACTTTTAAGGCATGGTATTCGGGGTGTTCAGGTTCTAATTCTGTAAACGGATCCTTCGAATTTCTCTTATCCAGTATAGCCTGCAGGGCGCTGCTGTACTTTATTTTTTTTGTATCGGCGTTCCAGCCCTCTATTTTAGGGTCAACCCGGCCCTGCCATTCGTCCTGCGCGTAATCGAAAAAAGCCGCTGTAAAAAAGACATCCAACTGCTTTCGTACCAGTATTAGTTTCTCCCTGTTTTTATGTTCTTTTTCTGAGGCAAACTTGTATAGTGCATTAAGGCTTTCGGGATGGTACTTTGCCATATTCAAACCTTCCTTATCCGTGTTTCTTAGGATATTCATAAACATAGCGGCCTGAGGCAGAAACACCCCGTTATCCGACCATGCCAGTTTAAAGTTCCGTTGCGCATAAAACTCCTGCACTTTAGTTGCATAAGGGACAAAATCTCGTACAGATTTTAATATACTATCTATCCCTGTACTGGTAGTATATTCCGGCCCTATCGGATATTCTGCTTCTTCCTTACGTTCAGCTTTTATCGAATCTGTCTTGGAAGAGGCGGCAGGTATAGAAACAGCGGCGGTAGGTTTGTTTTTGTGCACCCTACAGCTTACCAATACTACTGATAGTAGTATAGCGACAAAGGCAAGTATTTTTAAAGAGTTCATTTAATGTTAGTTAAACGGCCATCCTTTCGGGATAACCATTTTAGTTGTATTGAGAAATAATAAATTTTCAGAGTACAACAAATGTAATGCGCTTTTAAAAAAATGCTATTACATCATTGCTTAAATAAGTTACATCCTTTACATATTTACCAATTGTTCCAAGGAATAGAACGGGGCAATAATAATTCTTTGCTTTGGGCTACTCCCTATTGGTTAAGGCTTTAATATTTAGCTTGCTTTTTTTATAGCTGTATAAAAAATAGATAGCCAAGCCTACCAATAGCCATACAAGAAACCTAAGCCAGTTGGTAATCCCCATCTCCGACATCAGGTACAACGTTGATAAAAGTCCTAGTACCGGTATTACCGAAAGCTGTTTTAGTATGCACAATACATTAAAAAAGATAAAAATAACAATAAATGAAAGGACAGGAATTTTATGGGAAAAGGCGCCCCAGTTATCGTAACTAAAAAACTTGGCTAAGTCGTCTCCATTAAATACTACTAATAAAACCCCAATTAAAATAGAAATAGCCGGAAGGTAGTAACGGCTATTGTAGTAGGGCACTTTAAAGCCAGACTGTGGGGTCTCTGTTACCAACACCCCGCCGCAAACAAGGGCAAAGGCGAAAAGAGTGCCTATGCTGCTAAGGTCGGTTACTTCTGTAAGGTTCATAAATAGCGAAGCCCCGCCTACAAAAACTCCGGTTACTATGGTGGCAAAAGAAGGAGTCTTAAATTTAGGATGAACCCTGGAAAACACTTTGGGCAGCAAACCATCCCGACTCATGCTCATCCATATGCGTGGTTGCCCAATCTGAAATACCAGCAGAACGCTGCTCATAGCCACTATGGCGCTTAGGGCAATAACGGCAGATAAGAAGTCCAGGTGTTTTTGCTCAAAGGCAAAGGCAATGGGGTCGCCTACGCCCAGGTATTTGTAGTTTACCATTCCTGTAAGTACAAGGGTTACTACTATGTACAACACTGTGCAAATGCCAAGGGCATACATCATGGCGCGGGGCAAATCCCTTTGCGGGTTTTTGCATTCCTCGGCAGTGGTAGATATGGCGTCGAAGCCAATGTAGGCAAAGAACACAGCGGATACGCCTTTTAGTATGCCAGAAATGCCATTGGGTGCAAAAGGTTTCCAGTTGACGGTGTCTATATAAAAAGCCCCTACAGCAATTACCACCAGGATAACGCAAAGCTTTATTGCTACCATAATATTGCCCGCTGTTTTCGATTCCTTTATGCCGATATATACTAGGGCTGTAATAAGAGTAGTAATACCAAGGGCAGGCACATCTGCTATTAGCCTAAGGCCGCCTATTGCCGGGGCTTTTACCCATGCCTGGTAATACAATTGCAGGTGTGGTTGCAGGGTGCCAAATAAATGTCCCTGCTTTAATAATACATCAGCTTCTTTATGGCCTCTGTATGCGGAAACAAAATCTACCGAGAGGTATTCGGGAAAAGAAATGCTGAAGGACTGGAGAAGCGACGTAAAATAGTCTGACCAGGAAATGGCTACGGCAATGTTCCCGATGGCATATTCCATCAATAAGTCCCAGCCGATAATCCAGGCGGCAAGTTCCCCAAACGCAATATAGGCATAGGTATAAGCGCTGCCGGAAACCGGTACAGAAGATGCAAATTGGGCATAGCATAAGGCAGAGAAAAGGCAGGCCAGGGCAGTAAAGGCAAATAGGAGAGAAACGGCTGGCCCCCCGTTGGCGGCGGCGTTGCCAATGGTGCTAAATATCCCTGCGCCAACAATGGCGGCAATACCCAGCGAAGTAAGGTCTTTAACGGACAGGGTTTTGTTTAATCCGTCGGATTGCTTCTCGTAGTCCGATATACTTAGTATCGGCTTTTTTCTAAGCAGATTTCTATAGTTGAACAAGATACTTTTTTCTTAAAAATAACCAATAATTTCTAAAACAGGTAAAGCGCCCCGGCAATGTCGTTAAGTTAAACTACCATCCCAGGGGATCCTCGTGTCGTCAGGTGTTCCCACCTGACGTTTTAGTCCCCTTACTGTCAGATGGAAACATCTGACAGCACAGAAACCTTAACTTAACGACATTGAAGCTACACAGAGGTATTAGTCGCCGTTTAATACCTGTAGTATTGCCTTTGCTTTTAGGAGGCATTCTTCGTATTCCTTCTCCGCCACCGAATCGTAGGTAATGGCGCTGCCCGTTTGAAAGGAAAGGTATTTGGTAGCTGCATTGTAAAGCACAGAGCGGATGACCACATTAAAATCGAAATCCTGCTCTGGAGTTATATAGCCAACAGCGCCAGAAAATAGCCCGCGCCTGCTTTCCTCGTAAGTTTCTATCAGCTCCATGGCTTTTATTTTAGGGGCTCCTGTCATGCTGCCCATAGGGAAAGCGTTCTTTATGGCTTCTGTAAAAGCCAGCCCGTCTTTTAGTTCTGAACTAATGGTAGATATCATTTGGTGAACCTGGTTGTAGGTGTAAATTCCAAAAAATTCCTCCACCTTTGTTGTGCCAGGCTTCGAGCTGTGCGCAAGGTCATTCCTAACCAGGTCAACAATCATCATGTTCTCTGCCCGTTCCTTTTCGCTGTTTTGTAGCTCTTCTTTTATTTGTTCGTCTTTTTTAGGGTCAACATCTCGGCGGGCTGTTCCTTTTATAGGTTGCGAAATAATGCGGCTTCCGGACTTCTTAAGAAAGCGTTCAGGAGAACAGCATATTAAATACTTATGTTCCAATTTATACAAAGAAGCAAAGGGCATTGGCGAGAGGCTATTTAATTTCTGAAACACAGAAATGGGATTTATCAGCGCCTGTTCAGCAAAAAACTCCATGCAAAAATTTAGCTCGTAAATATCTCCTTCTAATAGGTGGTTTCTTATTTTTTCAACTTTTTCCAGGTATGCTTGTTTACTAATGCGGGTTTTAATTTCGGGTTTTACATAAGCAGTTTCTTGTGGCAGATGTGTTTCTGTTATTGCCTTGTAAATTTCTTCAGGCTGGTCGAACGAGGAAATGCTTACCTCATCTTTAAAGAAATAAATTAGATGCCTGGGCTGAAAAAAGAAGGCAGAAGGGAAACCTATCTCGTCTTTGTGTCGACTTGTAAGTTTTTCTATTTCGTTTTTCAGGTCGTAACTCAAATGTCCGAAGAGAAAATCTTTTTTCTCTTTAGAAAATTCATAAAGTTTTTCGAACGAATTGTTAGTTGTACTACTAAAACTACTTGCTGTGTCAACTGCGAGCAGGTTTGGGAAAACCCCGAAACGGTTCTGATGGTTATTGCCGGAGAGGTATAGAAATGCATTAAAACCATTGGCCCACGCCAGCGCTTTTTGCCGAAATTCTTCAATAGCTTTTATTTTAAAAAAAACTTCTTTTCTCATGGCGTTCTACCAAGTTCGTTAAGGCCTGCTTTGGCTTTGGTTTCAATACTATTTTTGTATTCATAGTCCTCGTAAGACATAGCTTCCAGGAAATACTGTTTGGCGGCTTCTTTATTATTGACCTTACGATAGAGGTAACCGAGTTGCAGGCAGGAATTAGGGGCGAAATAGTAACCGCTGTTGGGCGATATTTTTATGGTTTGTTTATAAAGGGCTATGGCCTCGTCGCGTTTGTCCATTCCCTGGTAAATTCTTGCTTTGCGGTAGGTTAGCTCCATGGAGTCTTTTTTATTGGTAGGGACATAGTTATCTATACAAGCAAATGACTGCTGATAGTAGCCGCCATCGCAGAGCAGCCGCGCTTTCATTAGGGCCTTGTCGGGGTAGTTCTTCGTCTCTGCAAATTTCTGTGCGTATTTGTCGGAGTCAAGTTGTGTTTGGCCGGTTGTAAGAACTTTAGCAAGAGATTTTTCTGCCTGGGTATTATCATTAGTTAACCAGAAACAGAGAAACAGCTTATAGTAGGCGTCTTTTATATAATTTAAGCCCGTGTTCTTTTGCAGGAACTGGGTAAAATGTACCTGCGAATTGGCATAGTCGAGTTTATTTAAAAACAAGTCTCCTTTTAGTAGTTCTATAAAAGGAAAATTGATATAATCCGCAGAGACAGGGGCCAGAGATATAATTTTTAGGGCCTCTTCGTCTTTGGAATGTTTATGTAAAATAGTAGAATATACAAATATAGCCAGCAGGTTATCTGGGTGCGTTTTACATTCTTTTTCCAGTATATAATTTTTTTCAGTTTCTCCATTAAGTATAAAGGCGTCTGTTACAGCTTTTATAATAACAGCTTCCAGCCGGAAAGGGCTATCGCCTTCGCTGGCTTCTTTAAGCAACTTAGCGCCTTTGGCGTGTGTGCCTTTAATACCAGCCAGTATTAAGAGCGGAGAGTACACCTGGGGCACAGAGCCAATGAGTATATTTAATAACCCAAGGCTTTTTTTATTTGGCAAGAATAGAGGAAATTTTTTTTCGTTTTCTTTAAATAGTTGATAGGCTTCTTTTATTTCAAATAAGCCGCTCATATAGTCGTTGTAACGAAGCTTTATAAAGCCCCATTGCATTCTCAGTTCGGCCTGTGCAAACAAATAGTAGGGAGATGTAGTAACTTTATCTTTTTCCAGTATCGTTAACCGTTCTTCTTCTCTTTTGCCTAAATTCTCGTAAGCTTTAGCGTCTTCAATAATGGTGAGCTTTAAAAAATCGCCATAGTTGGCAATAAACACCGCCATGGCATTTTGTGGTTCTTCTTTTAAGGCTTCGTTAATCAGTTTTTCCCCGGAGCTTATTTTTAATTTCAGGAATTCCTGGTAAGCCTGCTCTATTTTAGGGCTAAACTTGTAGTAACAATATGATGGGGACGGAATAAAAATAAAACATAAAAAGGCCAATAAAAAAAGGTGGCTCTTTAAAGCCACCTTTCTATTCAATTCTTTTTTAATTAGTTCTTTCAAGTACTATTTTTTTACTACCTCAACCAGAACAGGAATTTCCACATCAGAGAAAATTCTTCCGCAATGCTCACAAACGATCAATTTTTTCTTTTCGCGAATGTCAACCTGCCTTTGTGGAGGAACAGTGTTAAAGCAGCCTCCGCAAGCGTCTCTTTTTACGGCAACCACGGCAAGTCCATTGGCGGCGTTAGATCTTATCTTATTGTAAGAGTTAAGAAGTCTTTCCTCTATGGATTTGCTGGCTTTTTCTCTCTCCTTCAAAAGCTTTGCTTCTTCGTCCTGACTTTCTGCTATCAAATTGTCAAGTTCTCCTTTTTTAATAGCCAGGTCTTTTTTTCTTTCGGTAAGGGTATGGGTTATAGAAGCTATATCAGTATTTTTCTGTTCGATTTTGTATTGAGCTTCTTTGATCTTTTTTTCGCTGATCTGGATTTCCAGGTGCTGAAGTTCTACTTCTTTGGTGATCGCATCGTACTCGCGGTTGTTTCGTACGTTCTTCTGCTGATCGTCGTATTTCTTAATGTTTTTGTTAGAGTCTTTTATTGACTGCTTGTTCTTGGCTATTTCTTCTTCCAGCGAAGTAATATCAGTGTTAAACTTCCCGATTCTTGTTTCGTAGCCTGCCAGTTCATCTTCCAGGTCTCTTACTTCTTCGGGCAAATCCCCTCTTACTTTCTTAATTTCGTCAAGTTTTGAATCAATTGTCTGGAGCTTAACTAGGGCTTCTATTTTTTGTGCAACGGTACTTTCCATCAGGTATATCTTATTGGGTTACTGAAAACTTTCGATAAAATGAGTGCAATATTACTGAATTTTTTACTCAATAGCTCATAAATTAATTCTTTTGTATAAACTTCACTTTCATAATGTCCTATATCGGCTATTACAATTTTGTTTTCGGCGTCAAAAAACTCGTGGTATTTAAAGTCTGCCGTAACAAAAAAGTCCGATTTAGCTTTTATAGCATCTTTAAGTAAAAAAGAACCAGATCCGCCACAAACCGCTATTCTGCTTACTTTCTTATTTAAAAATGCCGTGTGTCTAACTAAGGGAACAGCCATTTTTTCTTTTAAGTTCATTAAAAAATCCAATTCAGAGACTGCTTCCGGCAGGTCTCCAACCAATCCGGCGCCCACTTCCTTATGCGAATTTTCTAAAAGAAATACATCGTAGGCGGGTTCTTCGTAGGGATGAGTATTAACAAGAGTAGAGATAACCTTATCTTCCAGGTACCCCGGAAAAATAACTTCCACCCGGTTTTCCTTTACAAATTCCAGTTTGTTGGCAACGCCTATGGTTGGGTCGGCCGCTTCGTTGGGTTTAAACGAGCCAATACCTTCTACCCTAAAACTGCATGCGCTGTAATTGCCAATTTGCCCGGCTCCGGCGGCATATACCTCTTTCATCACTTTCTCTGTATCCTCCACAGGTATAAAAGTCACTAACTTTTTCAGCGTTTGTTTTTTAGGCGCAAGAATCTTTAAGTTTATAAGCCCCAGCTTTTCAGCAATTTTATGGTTTACTCCATGTAATACACTATCCAGGTTGGTATGGATGGCGTAAATGGCTATATCGTTTTTAAGGGCTTTTATAATGGTTCGCTCTATATAATTGCTGCCAGTTAGTTTTTTAAGCCCCTTAAAAATAATAGGGTGGTGAGAAATGATAAGGTTACAATTTAAGGCAATGGCCTCTTCAATTACGTCTTCTATGGTATCTAACGTAATAAGAATTCCTGTTATATCAGCCTCAGTATTGCCGGTAAGAAGGCCGCAATTATCATAGCTTTCCTGGTAGGCAGGGGGGGCAGTTTCTTCTAAAAAGCGTATAACTTCTTTTATTTTGGGCATAGACTACGCTAAATTGCTATATTGTTGTCAAATTTTCAATTTCGCGGTTCAATATACCTTTTAATGTTCCTTATTAAAATCCTGCTTTCGCCTTTTTCTTTTCTTTACCTGCTTATAACTTCTTTCAGAAATCACCTATATAATATAGGATATACCCGCTCTTTTAAGTTTGATACCAAAATTATTGCTGTGGGCAACTTAACCGTTGGGGGTACGGGTAAGACACCCCATGTGGAATATTTGATACGACTTTTAAAAGATTCCTATAAAATAGCCACGTTAAGCCGGGGCTATGGCCGAAAAACAAAAGGCATACTTATTGCAGACGATAAGGCTACCGCCAGCACATTGGGGGATGAGCCTATGCAGTTTTATAAGAAATTCTCGTCGGATGTATCAGTGGTAGTAGGAGAGGAGCGGGCCTTAGCCATACCGACTATATTATTTGAGAAACCGGATACGCAGGTAATTTTGTTGGACGACGCCTACCAACACCGAAAAGTTATCCCTGATCTGAACATTTTGCTTACAGACTACAATCGCCCTTTTTATGAAGATTCAATTTTGCCTGGCGGGAGATTAAGAGAATCCAGATCAGGCGCTAAACGGGCTGATTTAGTTATAGTGAGCAAATGCCCTGCAAATCTGGATGAAGAGAAAAGAAATGAGATTATTAGCAAAATTAAGAGGTACTCTTCTGCTACTGCCCCTATTTTTTTTACAGGGATTAGTTATAAAGAACCCTGCTCTGTATTTGGTAACAGTGTGGAGACTATTAAAAAAATAATTTTGTTTTCGGGAATAGTAAAAACAAAAGGTCTAAAGGCTGAGGTGGAAAAAAACTACGAACTGCTAAAGTTTTTTGAATACCCGGATCATTATGAGTATAGCGAAAAAGACTTTAAAAAAATGGCTAACTACTATGCTGAAAATTATAAAGAGGGGCTGGCTTTGCTGACTACTGAGAAAGATATGGTAAAAATTATTAGTCACCCACAAAGGGATTTATTGGAAAATTTGCCGCTTTATTACTTGCCTATCGAAGTCTTTTTTTTGAGGGACAAAGAAAAATTTGACGCCCTGGTTTTGAATTCCCTAAACAACCTTTCCTGATTTGAGATTATTTATTGCCATCAATTATTTAATTTTGAAGGTGCGGTTAAGAATAGTTCTACTCATTTTTCTTTTTTCAGGCGCTCGCCTGGCTGTTTCCCAGATTCTTAACGACTCCGTAAAGGAGGTCTATGGCCACCATACCACTTTTTTTGTGACGGAAGAAGATATATTTGAACCTAAACAAAAGCCTATAGGCGACGATGGTAAAAGAGATACAACTAACGAGCATTCGGTAGATACCACTATTCATAATATGCAGAATTATGGGTATGTATATAAGGATGGTACTATTAATCAGGATTTAGGGGCGCTAACCACTCCGCTTTCCCCCATTTTCTATAAAGCCCCCACCCAGATCGGGAAGACTTTCGGGTTCAATGGATATAGCCCTTATGCATTTGACCCTAACAAAGTAAAATACTACAACACCAGGTCGCCTTATACTATGCTGGAGTACGTGCAGGGTACATTGGGACAACAAATATTGAAAGCAGAATTTAGCCGAAATATAAAACCCAACTGGAATATAGGCATTGATTTCCGTACCATGTCGGCTTTAAAAACGATTGGTTTTCATCAGCAGGTATTTTTTACGAGTTCTAACAGAGATTTACAGGGGAATAACGATGCTTTTACCTTCTATACCCGGTATTTTACTAAAGATAATCGTTACCAAATACTGGCAAATTTAACTTATTTCGATACCAGGAACTATGAAACAGGGGGTATACAACCGGCTCCCACGGGTTCAGATTCTCAAGATTCGCTTTTTAATTATAAGTTGGAAAATATCAGGCTTAAAATAGCCCGTAGCCTGGAAAAAAGAGTAAACTACCACGTTTATCACCAATATTCCTTGTCGGGCAATTCGTTGCAGTTATACCATATTGTTGACTATTACAACCAGTCTGACCGTTTTACGGACGGACTAGACGGGGCCACTGACGTCATTGTTCCCAACGGGCTTATGACATTAACTCCGCGCTTCGATACAGCAGCCACAGATAGTAGGACAAGTTACCGCCTTCTGGAAAATAAAATAGGAGTTAAAGGCGCGCGCGGAAAATGGACTTACCGGGCCTACTACCGGCTAAAGGACTTTAGTTATACGCTAAACTACAGTCCCATTAATGCCCCAAGCAAAAGTACCTTTACCGAAAATTTTGTCGGTGGTTATTCCGCTTATAAGACAGGCTACTTTTCGCAACTATCAGCTACCGGCGAGTATTTTTTTGCCGGGTATAATTCTGATGGTCTTGGTAAAAACCATGGCGACTATTCTTTAAAGCTAGATTATACGACCAAAAATTTGTCTGTGGGTTATAATTCCATCTACTATTCCCCTTCGCTTATGCAGAGAGATTACACTAGTAATTTTGACGTTCTATACTGGAAAAATAACTTTACCCAGACGCGGTCGAATATGTTGTATGGGAAGCTTGATATAAAATTAGGTAAGGTTCTGGCTATACATCCTTCAGTATCTAATACCTGGGTTTATAACTATATTTATTACAATACACAGGGCGTTCCGCAACAGGATGGCGGTTTAATTAAGATTTTTTCTCCGGAGCTTACTTTTGAGCTGACTGTTGGTAGATTTCATCTTGATAATTACTATAGGTACACACTGGCTTCTGGTAATGGCGCAAGTTATATACATATGCCTAAGCATTTTGACTGGCTTAAATTTTACTATCAGAACTCTCTTTTTAAGAATGCGCTTACTATGCAATTAGGTATAGAAGTATTTTACAGAAGCAATTACCTGGCCAACTACTACATGCCGGTAACCCAGCAGTATTATCTTGATAATAGCTTTATCCATTCTTCCTCCTACCTCGTTTCTAACCTTTTCTTCAATTTAAAAATAAAGAGCGTAATAGGTTTTGTCAAACTCTCTAATTTGAACCAGCTGGCGCAACCTAATAGTGGATATTTTATGACCCCTTATTACCCAGGTATGCCCTTCGCCTTTGAGTTTGGTTTAAAATGGATGTTTTTTGATTAACTTTAACTTATGTTAGGTTTAAAACTTGCCACCGACCCGCAATGGATAAATATTGCGGAAAAGAATATTGAGGAGATATTGGTTGACCATGCGTATTGCGAGCAGAAAGCGGCCTCTACCGGAATTTCGCTAATACTGCAATTTCCGGAGCGGGATAAACTGGTCGAAGTGGTTTCTCCCATAGTAGCCGAGGAATGGGCGCATTTCAGGATGGTATTGAAGGAACTGAACAACAGAGGATTTGGCCTAGGCAGAAAAAGGACGGACGAATACGTGACAGAGCTTTTTAAACTGGAGCGCAAAGGCGGCAAAATCGAGCGGCAGCTTATGGATAAGCTATTGGTTAGCGCGCTTATTGAAGCCAGGAGTTGCGAACGATTTAAAATACTATCAGAAGAAATTCCCGATGATGAACTAAAAGTTTTTTACCGAGAGTTGATGATTTCCGAAGCAGGGCATTACAGAACGTTTGTTGACCTGGCTAAAGAATATATGCCCGCCGAGATAGTAAAAGAACGGCTGGATGAAATGCTGGAGGGAGAAGCGGAAATTATACAAAGACTATCTGTAAAAGCCCGCATCCACTAGGTTTTTTGTTTCTTTTTCTTAGCGGCAGGAAATAGAATGTTATTTAATATTAGCCTAAATCCAGGCGAGTTAGGATGCAGATTAAGGTCTGTTGGCTCTTCGCCCACCATGTGCTGATAATCTTCCGGGTCGTGGCCCCCGTAAAAAGTCCACGTTCCCTTTCCGTATGTTCCGTGAATATAGCGGGCCTCCCCAATCTGTTTATTTTCGCCCATTATTACCACTTCCGATTTTACCAGGCTTTTCTTGAACCCGGTGGTCTGCCCCATAAATCCTTTTATAGTAGATTCATGATTTTGGGTAAGCATACTAGGGATGGGGTCCCATTTGGCAGAAAATTCAAATAAGTTAAAGTAGTCTTTATCTTCCGCTACTGCCGGGGGTACATCATTAGGGCGACTGTCTATGTTAGAATATTCATACGCATAAGGGTTCATTACCAGCGTAAAATTTTTAAAGGCAAAGCAGTTGTTAAAATTAAGTTTGTTTTGGGCGTTAGGGTCTGCAGGGTCTCCGTCAAACATTGTTTCGCAAATATCTACCCCGTCTGCAGATAAAGCAATATCATAGGTATCTGTAGCCGAACACATGGCAAATAGAAAGCCCCCGCCTGCGCAAAACTCTTTTATCTTTTTAACTACCGCCAGCTTAAGCTCAGAAACCTTCTCAAAACCATGCTTTTGGGCAGAGGCTTCGTATT
>Ga0302315_10001834_pt1 | contig 20779 bp, 15 predicted proteins | sample III_Palsa_N3_1_FD_200532 | JGI IMG/M metagenome (GOLD analysis project Ga0302315, IMG submission 200532) | Peat permafrost microbial communities from Stordalen Mire near Abisko, Sweden - III_Palsa_N3_1 | ecosystem: Environmental > Terrestrial > Soil > Palsa > Peat permafrost | place: Sweden...
CTTCAGCATCTTGCGGCTCTTTTCTATTCAGAACGCTCCACAGCTTGTTGTACAAACGATCTCCCAACAGGCTTTGTGCAGCGACCTTGACCCTATATTGCCGCTCAAGACTCGATAATGTATCGTTTCCGGGCTGGAACAAGTGCCGAATCCATTCCAATTTCATATCGCCCCGGATGTTGAGCCGACCGATGGTGAATTCCGATGTCAAATCCTCGGCTTTGGGTTCTGAGGTGAACACATTGGAGTAACCGGCATCTTTGCAAGCAGCGAGAACTCGACGGTTGTGGCGACCACCTGGAAGCGACATGGTGGTGATCGACGTCCCCAGCTTATCCTGCAGCATCAACCGCGAACGGGTTAGTTCCCAGTCCAGATCCTGTTTTGTACAGTGCGTCAGCAGTCTGTGTGACCATCCATGTGCACCTATCAATTGACCTGACTCTTGCAGCGACCGCAGTTCGCGCCAACCCATGTAGCCCGGTTTGTTATCCGTCCATCCGGCGGTGATAAAAAACCGCGCAGTCAAGCCTCGAGACTGCAATGCTGGAAGCGCATGGTCGAAGTCTGATAGATGGCCATCGTCAAAAGTCAGTTCTGGCCACAGAGTGGATGCTGGATCACTTCGAACTGAAATCAGAAGATCCAGGTGGCGCTCAAATTCCTCTGTATCAATCATGTAGGAATAGCCGTTCTTTTTCGGTCTCAATTCATGGTAAAGAACATGAAGCCTGGGCAATGACCGGTTCGCACCTCTGTCCGGAATTATTTCAGCGTCCAAAGTGCAGCTCCCTAATCCCCACATCCTCGTCACTGCAAGCGTAGTCTACCAGTCCTTCAAATTTGCAGTTCGGGCGGATCGGCAAGTTGGATATCGAGCGTCGTAGCATCATTGGAGAGGCTCACCCGGATATCCTCCAACGCGCCCGAGCCTGCCGATTATGTTTTCACTCGGCGAAACTGAACAATGGGCCGTTTGACACTCCTGATAGGATGATGGTGAATAGTGTCACTTCAATTCAGGTAATTTTCGCTATTTCAGGCATGCTGAAACTGCCTCCGTACGCTACGGCTGAACGCGTCTGCATAGCCCCCAACACGCGTTCGCACCCTCGGCTCAAGGCGCTCGCGGAAAGGTTGCAACATGCCACTGGTTTCGATCGTCACCCCGGTGTACAACGCTGCACGCTGGTTGCCTCAAACGTTTGCCACCGTTCAAGCACAAACACTAACGGATTGGGAACATATCCTTGTCGATGATGGGTCCACGGATAACTCTCGAGATCTGGTAGAAGCCATTGCCAAAGAGGATCCGCGCTTTCGTTCGCTGCGCACTCCGCAGAACGAGGGGCCTTCCGCTGCCCGCAATATGGCGCTCGGTGCGGCGCAAGGACGTTTCATCGCATTTTTAGATGCAGATGATCTCTGGCATCCGGAAAAACTCGCCCGCGCCGTAGAGTGGATGACAACCCACAATTATGGATTTATCTATCACGACTATAGGCATATATCCCACGACGGTGCGCTGATAGGGGCTCTAATCACCGGCCCAGAAGTGCTAGATCTGCGCACATTGCATACGCGGCGCGGTACGGGCGGCTGCCTGAGTATGGTTATTGATCAGGAGCGGGTTAAGGACTTTCACTTCCCTCACCGTTACCGCTATACCCATGAAGATTTCTGCGGCTGGCTAAGCATTATCCAACAAGGGGAAAACGGGCACAGGCTTCCCTTCGATCTCGGCCGTTACCGGCTATCCGCGCATAGTCGGTCGTCAAATAAAGTAAGGGCGGTAACGGATACCTGGAAGATCTACCGTGAATACTCCAAACTCTCCCTGGCACGCGCAGCGTTTTGGTGGACTCAATATGTCTGGAACACTTTCTGGCTTTACCGGTATGCGCGCCCGCGCTGATACCCGATCCCTTTAGCCTGGAACGTCCATAGACATGCTTTCTTTGCGTCCGCGGTGGTCATTCGTTCTTTGCTGAGGAGCTTTCTCCGGCACATCTTCCACTGGATCCCCTTTGTGTGCACTCATCGTCGAGGGCCAAAAATTAGAAAGCTTATCTCTAAAATCCCAGCCGAAGTGATGCACAGCTACGAATCGAATTGCGATTCCGGGCCTGCGGCCGTAATTTTCGGTGACCTCACCGGCCCAGGCAGGGCAAATCACATCTAGCTGGTACGCAGGTATTTACTGCCGTTGGTTTAGGGCGTGCCCAAAGCTTGGCAACTTCGCAGCCACTTTATCGCTTCCTGATTCTCCATAATCCGACAATTCGCAACTTAGCCGCACCAAGTGAGCCATCCGCATAGCTCAAGACGGTGTTGCGCCACCCGATGACTTCGCCAGCTTTGGAGTTTCGCCCTCAAGTGGCTACCAATAAAGCCGATAAGCCCTTCAACGCAAGTTCCTCTGGCGAGGTGCGGCTGCTTTTGGCTAGCTGAGATGGCAAAAGTCATTGAGTTCGGGCGTTACCGCGGTAGCCAGATCAAGTCGATCCCATGCTCTGAAACCGGAATTTCGTGAGGGTTCGCCCGTCAATAAGGGTCCTGCTGGCCGGCTCCACGTTAATCGCACTTGCACGCCAGGACGCTGCGAACAATGCGGTCGGCATCAATTTGCCTGACGGGCTATAAGTCATTCACTTACATCAGGTTATGTTGCGCGTGGCTTAGAAGTCGAGTGTAGGTGACTGGCGGTCGCACTCGTTTACGCATTGGTTAATTGTCGAGGGTGGAACTTACGTGAGCAAGCGCACACAGACCTCTGGGCTGACATGATACATTCAGCAGTAACCGCAAATTAGGTTACTATCGTGCTACTTGGTAACAAACAGCTGATTCTGCCGGAAAGTTGCAACGAACGGCAGGAGTGGGGCAACTGATGAAGAAGGCGTTGTTGGTATGCATTTCGGTATTTCTTTCTACAATGTCGGCTTACGCCGCAGTTCCAGTTTGCATGTATCAAGATGTGCAATCAGGACCCGCATCGGGTGGGGAAGGTGGCAATGGCGTCTACCTGAACATTTACGGTGTGAACTTCGGCGCCACTCAAGGGCCTTCGACTGTAGCCGTAAACGGAACTCCGGTGGCCCAATACCTGTACTGGGGAGCGGATCCCACAGGAGAACGGCAGCAGATTGGGGTTCAGATTGCCAGCGGTACCACCAGTGGCAAGATCACAGTGACGACGGCCGCGGGATCGTGTTCGAATCTTAGCTTCACCGTGCGTGCGGGGCACATTTGGTTCATCGGACCGAATGTCGATAACTCTGCGCCTGGAACTGCGGCTGACATGAAAGCCTCAAACTCTTATGCCAGTCCCTGGGGTCTGACCAATTCAAATGTGCCGAACACCAACGGAGCGTACAACACATATCGCACGCCATATACATACTATGAATGCTGCGTAGCTCCGGGAGATTTTCTTGTTTTTCTGGGCGGTGTCAATTATCCCTATTACGACGGTAGAGGATGGGGCGGGTCGCTTACGCTGGATCAGACGACCACCGCTGGAAGTTTCATCACCCTTCAAGGTCGCCCCGGTGGCACGGCGGTTCTTGGTGGTGGCGAGACCAACATAAACGCGATTAGCAACACATGGTCTGGGGGGTACACCGTTTACTCTGGCTTGACGCTCGTGGGTCAGGGTACAAATGGCAGTGCGCTGAACATGTGGAATTATGACCGTGCGGTAGGAAACACGCTCAGTTGCCCTTCTTGCCTAGACGAGGCAGGCGGTGGTATTACCGCTGCCGAAGGCGCGGCCAATGGAATTGAAGCCTTGGGGAATGAGATATCGCAGGTTTCCACCAATACGGCGCTTCTGCCCAACGGTTCGAACAAGCAGTTTCACGATGTTTACGTGGCCGGCAATAATTGGGAATTTGCCTGGAACCGCATCAACAGCACGGCGGCCTACAACGGCGTCCAGGTCAACCAGGACGGAGTTTCCGGTTTTTATAATTTCTCCATTCACGACAACGACATCGCCGATGTGAACGGGAGCGGAATCAATCTCTCAGACATCGACCCTTCGTCCGGTTATGTCCAAGTTTACAACAACGTCATTCATCACACCGGTATAGCGTTGGCCAGCGACGGTGGGAGCGACGACCCGCATTCCTGCATCGCCGTCAAAGGGTACGGAGCTTCGACAGGTACCGGGACTGTAGAGCTCTATAACAATACGATGTACGACTGCAGCTCGTACCTGAACTCCAGCGGCGCGGCCTCAAGCGAAGGTGAATCGTGCGCCGTATTTATCCCCGCTAATCAGCTTAATGTCACCACAAATATGGTGAACAACATCGCATACGAACCAAGCTACGCTCACTCGTCCGTCTATAACGTCTTCGTTTGTGGCGACGGCACAGCGGGAAGCATCGCCGGCTCAAACAACATTTGGTATAGCGGAAGTACTCCAGGGAGTACGGCGTATGCCACGTCCGTCGGCACGATTGAGAACCCTCTCTTCGTCAACGCCTCCGACGGACCACTCACCAATTTCGAGCTGCAGAGCGCTAGTCCCGCTCGCGGGGCGGGCATTTCTGTAGGTCCAGTGGAATCACTAGAAACAAATATCTCCCAACTGACATGGGACTTCAATGAAGTTGTCAGGCCGAATCAGCCGTCAATCGGCGCGTTTGAATACGGCGGCACGTCATCCGCGGATTTAATTTCCATCAGCGCCACACCTAACCCTGCCTTGCCGGGACAAACAGTGACCTTAACGTCGACGGTTGCTCAAACCGCTACCTCGGTTCCCTCCGGCAGCATCACCTTTATGAATGGGAATAGCCCGCTCGGACAAGCTTCTCTTGATAGTGCCGGGACAGCCACTCTGACGCTTTCATCGCTTTCGGCCGGTTCGTATGCTGTTGTTGGCTCGTATTCCGGTGACTCGCACTATGCATCTGGCAAGTCAGTGGTTGCATCTCTACAAGTCCTCTCATCGACGACTGTGAGCCTGGCCGCGACTCCGAACCCAGTGACTGCCGGCCAAGCACTCAACTTGGTAGCGACATTGAGCGCCAACGGAGCGACCCCGACCTCCGGAACCGTTCACTTCATGAACGGTTCGACGGTGGTGGGATCCGCAAGCCTGAACAGTGCGGGCGTGGCAACCCTCTCCACAAACTCTCTCTCTGCTGGGACCTACAGCCTGGTTGCGCAGTATGCGGGAAATTCAAGCTTCGTGGCCAGCACGTCTCCCGCAGTTTCCGTGACCGTCAATGCCTCAACTGCAACCAGTGCCACAAGCCTGGTTGCTACCCCGAACTCAGTGGTTGCGGGCCAATCGCTGAACTTGGTGGCTACGGTGAGTGTCACGGGAACAACCCCAGCCTCCGGAACCGTTCACTTCATGAACGGTTCGACGGTGGTGGGATCCGCAAGCCTGAACAGTGCGGGCGTGGCAACCCTCTCCACAAACTCTCTCTCTGCTGGGACCTACAACCTGGTTGCGCAGTATGCGGGAAATTCAAGCTTCGTGGCCAGCACATCCGCTGCAGTTTCCGTGACCGTTAGTGCCTCAACTGCGACGACCACGATAAATCTAGTTGCAACTCCGAATCCAGTGGTTGTAGGGGACGCGCTGACCCTGGTAGCCACTGTGAGTTCCACTGGAACGACCGCGGTGTCCGGTCCAGTTAGCTTCATGAACGGAGCCACATTACTGGGATCAGCGAACTTGAATTCTTCTGGCGTAGCAACACTAACGACGGCGTCGCTCCCCGCTGGAACCTACAGCCTGGTTGCTCAATATCCGGGGAATTCGAACCCGACCCCACAGGGTTCGGGGAGCGCAACTGCTGCTCCCACCGTCTCCGCCGCGGTTCTTGTGACAGTCAACGCACCGATTGCGCCGATTTCACCGTCTTTCAGCCTAACCGCAGGAGAGAGCACGCCAACGATGGTGACTCCGGGGCAGGCGGCAATTTATACCTTGACTCTGAATCCGACAACCGGGCCCACGCTGCCGGCGATAACGCTCTCTACCTCGGGTCTTCCTGCCGGTGCGACAGCAACGTTCTCTCCAGCAACGATTGCTGCGGGCAGCGGTGCAATGAATGTCACCCTCAGCATTACGGCTCCCCCTGTTCAATCGGCTCGGCTTGAACACAACGGGCGATGGGACGGCAAGCTGCCGTTAGCAGCTGTCTGCCTTTTGCTGCTACCCTTTGGACGCGGAATTCGACGCCGTAGCAAGACGATCATGCGGCTGTCCCTCGTACTGTTCCTGCTTGCTGGAGTCGCATCGGTGGCGGGGCTCACAGGTTGCTCATCTGACTTTCGCAGCATTAGCCCGCAGACCTACACGGTAACGGTCATCTCGGCTGCAGTCTCGGAGTCTCAAACGGCGACCGTCAAGCTCGCCGTAGAATAACGACCGATGGACCGTGCGGCATCCCATAAACAGTCGGCCAATGTTGCCTTCTGGACTGGCGCCGCCTTAGGCTACGACTCAATCCGATGCACTAATTCACCTTAGGCTTCGTTTCGATTTCAGGCGCACGAAGTACCTGTTGTCGCCCTGATGAGTTTTCCGGCTTCACCCGGCCCCGCTTGCTCGCGTGTAGGATACTTCCGTATAGATCACGTTAACTCTGAACGGACGGGGACTCTAGGATTGCGAACCGCGAGAAGGCTACCTGCCGGCTGCTTCAAGGCTCTCCTGTTCATTTCGATCGCCTTTTCGCTGCTCGGAGTCGCATCTAAAGCCCATTCGAGCGTTTCGATCGTGAATGACAGTAGGCCGAATGTTTTGATCCGTGCCGTCGTATCGGCGAACGGCGCTGGCAGCACTACATCAGGCAACCATTCCTCCATGCGAGGCGGGACCAGCCGCAGTGCTTCTCTGTCCATCCGGATGCCGGGCATCGCCGCCATAGCCGAAGGACGCGCCGCCCCGCGTCTCGTGACCGGTCGGGGCAGGCGTGACCTCGCCACAACGACACAAGACCACACAGCGACCTCAGGTATCACTACAGCGCCGGCAACTCTGACTCCAGCATCGCCTGCACCACTCATTTACTACACCGACATCACTTCGGGGCCAAACTCGGGAGGGGAGCATAATAACGGGATTTATCTCACGATCTTCGGAACTCACTTCGGCGCGACCCGAGCGACTTCGGCCGTAACAATCAACGGTCGAGCCGTGGCACAGTACCTTCTGTGGTCCGACACAAAGATCGGCGTTCAAGTTGGGCACGTCTCGTCTGGCCCGATCGTTGTGACCAGAGACGGCCTCGTCAGCAATTCCGAAAACGCGTTCAGCGTTCGGCCAGGCCACATTTATTACATCGGCCCTTCCGGCGATAGTTCGACTCCGGAGAACTGCTCTAGCTTGATCCTTTCTAATTCCTATGCGCACCCGTGGGGTCTTACGAAGTTCGCGAGCAAAACCGAAAGCGACTACAACTACTCCAAGATGCGGACGCCTTATACCTATTACCATTGCATGTCTCCAGGCGACACCTTGGTATTTCTGGATGGCGTTTCATTCCCTTACTACGACGGTCGCGGGTGGCATGCTTCTTTGACACCTGATAACCCTGGCGAGACATCCACAAGTTTCATGACGTTCATGTCGCGCCCCGGCGCTACGGTTCAATTAGGCGGAGAAGGGTGGGCCAATGTCGGCATTCGCAATACCGGATCCTCAACTTATTCTGTCTATTCAGGACTTACATTGGTGGGCAGTGGACCAAACGGCGGGGGTCTCAATGCGGATTCGTATGATCGCTTCGTAGGCAACACTGTTATCTGTCCAGATTGCTCAGGCCCAGCCGGCGCATTGACGGGTGGAAACTACAATGTGGCATTGGGCAACGTGATTCGCAACGTCTCTACGGATGTGAGCAAACTTCACGATGGGTCAAACAAAACGTATCACGCCGTCTACTTTCAGGGAGACAACTTCGAATTTGGATGGAATCGCATTGAAAGGACCGCGGCCTACAATGGATTTCAGGTCAATGAGGACGGCTCATCGGGATTCCATCACCTATCGATTCACGACAACGACATTGCGGATGTGAACGGAAGTGGCATCAACCTCTCGACTGTCGATCCCGCATCCGGCTACGTCAAGATTTTCAATAATGCCATTCACCACGTCGGCCTGAATAGCGCGTCGGATGGCGGCGGGTATGATCCCCACTCATGCATTGCCGTCAAGGGCTACGGAAGAGCCACCGCTCCTGGCATCATCGAGATATACAACAATACAATGTACGACTGTAGTTCCTATCTCAACCTCAATCCATCAAGCAATGCATCCTGTGCCATCCTAATTCTCGCGAACCAGTTGAACGTGACCACGAATCTCGTCAACAACATTGTGTATCAGCCCATATATGGTGGCACGGCGAAACAAAACGTTTTTATCTGCGGAGGCGGTTCGACCGGCACCCTGTCTGGATCAAGGAACCTTTGGTACAGTCAACGCACTCCTCGGATGACGGCACCTGCAAACCGTTATGGAGTGATCGCTGATCCACGGCTCGTTTCTCGCACGAACTACCACTTGCAGCTCGGAAGTCCGGCCATTGGTGCTGGTATTCCCTTTGACGATCTCAGGAGAGATTTCGACGGGGCTAAGCGGCCAGGTCACCCTTCCATCGGCGCTTATGAATATTCCAAGGACTCGTCTCCATTTTCGCCGTCCTCTGAAACCGCGGCGACGATTGGAAATACACGAGCGCGGTTCGTCACTCACAAATCCATCCTTTTTTCAGCGATTGCAATTCTTTCGGTCATCATCGTTTCTATTGCTTGTTTGCTCCCGAGACGGCGCTCGTGGAGTCAGACCGTCCCCCCTATGTCCACGATGGGTACACATTGCATAGGGAATAGAATTCGCAGTTGCCGGAAAGCGGAAAAGGAGGGGTAGCGACGCCCGGGAACAATACTGCGCGGGAGCTCCGCCACCGTGCTCTAAAACGATCCGCTGCTATGATCTTGCTGAGAAGCTGACTTACGCGATCAGACCAAGGTATGAATATTCCTGCCGAATGGTCGCACCGCCAACAAATGATGCACGGATGGCAAGACCCCAAGACAGAGAGCGGTTGATTCTTCGCGAGCTGTTTACCCAGGTTCCATCAAGGGAGATTTAAATTGACGAGGCTGGCACAGCGCGCCTTTAGCCATAGCGATCAGGTGCGGTTTGCCTCAGCCTCCGGTGATCACAACCCAATGCACGTCGACATGCTGGCAGCTCGGCGCACACAGGCGGGTGCGCCCGTAGTTCACGGAATGAACCTATTGCTTTGGGCTTTCAATTCCTTAGTTGCGGCAGTACCTAACTTGCTCCCGCTACGCAGCTTCACCGCCCAGTTCTATAACTTCGTGCATCTCGAAGAGATTGTCCACGCGGATTTCATCCAGCATGAGCCAACGCGTGCTAAGTTGACCATCTCCGTGGATAATGTCCCTCGGTCGAAAGTTACGCTTGAGTTTGGCGAAGCAATCCGACAACATTCAGACTGGACGTCAGCTTCTTTGGACCAAATAGTATTCTCGCCCGTTCCCCAGGATGGCAATTTCGAATCTGCTCGGGATCGCTCCGGCTACCTTCCGTTCATCATGACGGAACAAGATTCGGACGAGCTCTTTCCGTCAGCCACAAAATGGCTCGGGCCGCAACGTATCTGTGCGATAGCGGCGACCACCTACTTGGTAGGAATGGTGTGCCCTGGTGTCCATTCAATTTATCGAGAGCTCGATGTCGAAATTTGCACCGAATCGATCCCTCCGCGGGCACTAGCCTTCAGGGTAATCAGGACAGACGAACGCTTTCGATTGATCGAACACGAGATTTCAGGCGGCGACATCATTGGACAGGTGAAGACTTTGGCTCGTAACCCACCTGTCCAGCAGGCCTCTATGGAATCGCTGGCGGACCTGGTCCGCCCATCTGAATTCGCCGGCACTGTGGCACTTATCGTCGGCGGCTCACGCGGTCTTGGTGAGTTGACCGCGAAACTTATCGCCGCCGGGGGCGGTCGCACGATCATCACGTGGAAAACCGGAAGGGACGACGCGGAAAGGGTGACTACGGAAATCCGACAGGCGGGCGGCAACTGTGAATCGCTTGCTTACGATTCACGACTATTGGCCGCTGAGCAGCTCGCTTCTTTAAACGCAACGCCAACACACGCATATTATTTTGCGACACCGCCAATTTTCAGGCCCCAGTCCCAAATTTTCTCTCCAGAGCGTTTGAGAGATTTTTTAGCGGTTTATGTCGATGGATTCTGGCAGTTGTCGCAAGCACTTCGCGCTAGCCAAAACAAGTTGTCCCTCTTTTACCCGTCCTCTATTTCGGTTGAGGAGCGACCTCGGGGCATGACCGAATATACGATGGCGAAGGCTGCCGGGGAAATATTGTGCGCAGACATGAATGCTTTCATGCCGTCATTACGAGTCATCGTGAAGCGCCTGCCGCGGTTGTTGACCGACCAAACTGCCTCTAACACCGCAGCGGAGACGACCAGTCCAATCGACATCATGCTGCCCATCGTACGGGAGGTACAGGCCTCTTGAAGCGTTCAGCCTAGCCGATGTCTTGATGGAATAAGTCTGCTCATCGGGCAGGACTAGCCAGGCTGCGCAAACAGCGAAATGGCTTAAACGTACCGGTCGAGTTCTACCCGAGCGTGTGAGAAAACTGTAACTATGGAGCGTCCGAAAGGGGTTATCAACTACCGGGCATACTGACGCCCAAATGATCGATACCTTGAAGGCGTTTCTGGAAACTGATCGTGCAAACCTCAGCCATAGGAGTACCAACTTATCTGAGCTTCGCTCCCTTTTGCTGCAAGGCTTCTTCAATCCGGGCCACCGTTGTCAGCTCTGGAATTCGCTGCGGATCAAACTGCACGCCGTATTCGTCCTCAATCGAAAGAATCAACTGCAAGTGCCGAAAAGAATCCCACGTCTCAGTCGATTCCGCGCTCAGGTCCGAGGTTACCTCTTCGCGAGGAATCTCTAACGTGTCGGCAAAAATGTCACAAAGCGTCGGTGGTATCTGCTGCGAGCTCATACGTTATATCTCCTTCGACGGTTAACCAGGACGGCTTTGCCGGGATGCGTTCTCTCAAGTCTAACCGGTAGAATTCCGAAACGTCGCCGCTTCTGGACGACTCTCTTTCAAATCCATGCTGGGGATAAAAGCTCTTGCACGGAGCATTCTTCTTGGATTCAATGTATTCACCGATGAGCCATCTACTCCCCGTCTGGGCAGCCCTCTCAGCAATACATGCGAGCAGCGCCGTCTCGATGCCGCGGCCAATCACACGACAGGACAGCAGCAGCGAATCAATCACGCAGCGATCCGCTTCACAAGAGGCTAAAACCAGTCCTACCACTCCCGCGTCCCCAAAGCGATCACGGACACGCACCGCGATCGCCTGCCCATCTGGTGCTTCGGCAAAACGCTCCACCTCCGCAGAGGTGCGGCGCCGGGTAGTGAGGTTGAATTGATTGGTCTTCGCTAAGAGTTGCACCGATCGCGCCAAGGGGGCATCGACCGCGTCGATAAAAGTGCAAACAATTCCGAGCGATTCCAGGAACTCCTCTTTGCTATTAGCATTGGTAAGCAGCGCGTGCCGCTGTGCCTGGGCCTCGTATTCCTTTTGCCGGTTGATGTCGTCGTCAGTGACGCCCAACGAATCGAACACCCACTGGTCCGCAAGCTTCTGTACAAATTCCCAGGGTTGGTCCCCGGGCAATTCAACCACGGCAACCTCGGGAACATATTGCCGCATCGCCGCGCACTCCACGGGGCTATCGTCCACGAATACGAACGAATCCAATCCAAGCGATAACTCCGTTGCTAACTCCCTAATCGCTTCCGCCTTTTCGTTCCAGCCAATCTTCGTTGCAACAAACGTATCTAACTGCACAGCCATATCTGCTGAACGAAGTTGAAACGCTTCCTTCACATCCTCATCATTGTTCTTTGACACGATTGCCAGAAGAATTCCGCGAGCCGCAAGGTGGGTCAGGTATTTCTGATATTCCAGATAACAGTTGCCTGGAAACGCGCTACCGGTAACGACTCCGTGAGGCCCGTCTTCACCCAGCACTCCACCCCATAGAGTGTTGTCAAGGTCCGTGCAAAGCACCTTCCGAGCGGCGCGGAACAATGGACTAACGGTCCGCACCAGTCCAGCCGCATACGTTCCAAAAGCTGCTGTTGATATAGGCAATCGCGACGACAAGAACAGCCGTTCATCCCGCCAAGCGATGCGACCATAACGAGCAGCGACTTCATCGACGTCGAAGAATACGCAATCTGAAATTGAACCGCAGAGCTCGAGCAACTGACGGTTCAACTGCTTAACTGCATTTACCAAGCCATACTTCAGCAAACCGTCGCCAACGGGGCCCACGGATGTAACGTAAGGAGCGACGCATCCCTGCACTACCAAACGGCCCGTGTTTCTGTCACGATAGCTGCGGAGCATCTGTCCGACACGAGATACGGACGCGATTATCTCCTGCTCTACACCCACACCTCGACCGTCAGCGCACAAATCTGGCAATCTTCCTGAGATCTCTTCGATGTCGAGTAGCACCAGTACTAACTCTGCGCGAGAGGTATCCAATTCACTCTGCGGGTTCAGCATCTCGTCCATATAAGAGCCATACCCACCCACCTCGAAATCAAGGACATAACCCGCCAGAGCTGCCTCAACCTTCAAGAAAGGCAGAACCGGCTCGACCGTTACAGACCGGACCACAAACGTCTTCAACCTTATGAAGCCATCTTGCGCGACGAGTTCAACAGCCAAGTTGCTAAACGCCGAGGCGCAGTACTGAATGTCGGATGACTTCCCCGACCGCACTAATTTGCGAACCAGAAGGACCACGTCCTGCGTCTTTTTGTCGCTGATTGCTGCTTTCAACTTTTGTCTGATTGCTTGTCGCTCAGATTCACTCAGCATCGGCATCTTCCATTTTCACCGTGGAGGATTCTTCCACTTGGATATCGTTCGGAGCTGTTTGCGGAGCTTTGGCCCGCATGACGATCCTTCCCGGCACGCCCATAACGGTAGCCCCTGTTGGCACATTGCTCATCACCAATGTGTTCGCTGCAATTTTTGCTCCATTACCGATCTTTATTTTACCTACCAGCGTTGCTCCCGTCCCTACGTAGACATCATCGCCTAACGTCGGTACACCTTGCCTGCCCATCGCCGATGCCCCGATGGTTACACGGTGAGCCACGTCGCAGTTTCGCCCCAGTACTGCTCCTGGATTAATGTGCACTCCGCCAGTGTGCCCAATATATAGTCCGCCCCCGATGGTGGCGTGCGGATCTAAGTCCATTTCAAGAACTACTACGCAGGATTTTACTAAGATGAAAGACAACAATTTTAATGGAATTCGGATCAGCGCCGTCGGCTTTTCAACGTAGAGCCAGTTGCTTAATCGATACGAGGCAACAGCCCATACCGCCGGGTTCAGCCATAGATCCTTGCCGCGATAACCTTGCTCCCGATATCGCGATAAATCTTCGGCAAACTTGTTCATTTGGAAATCCTACTGCCATCCATATCACTCATCCTACACAACGCGCAATTGCTCGCCTGCGACGAAGGGCCTTCCTTGACGGCGCCAAGGATGATCTCCCATCCGACCTCCATGCACGAGAAGTATCGGCTCAGTTTGGCTGTAGTATCTTGTAATTTACGCACCGAGTGACCAATGGCCAGCACTAGACGCTTCGCACTAAATGTCATGATGAATTGGGCGGCCATGGCAATAGGGATGGTCGTTCCTTTTTTCCTCACTCCTTTCGTCATACGACATCTTGGATCCACAGCATACGGAATATGGATCCTTGCGGTCTCTACGGTGTCCTATCTGAATGTATTGGATATGGGCCTCCGGAGCGCAGTCATCCGGTTCGTGTCCAAAGCAGAGGCCCAGGCGAAACCGGAAGATGCCACAGTAGCTATCAATGCCGCGGTCTGGGTTCGTGTGCTGATCTCAGCCAGCGTCGCGGTCCTGAGCATCTTTGTTGCGTTCGTATTCCCTCATTTATTCAAAATTTCCCCAGACATGCAACGGGCCGCGCAGATCACCGTCTTGATGTGTGCTCTCGGCGTTGCGATCACCCTGATCTCCGGCGTATTTGGCGCAGCGCTTGCTGCAACGCACCGCTTTGATGTTCTTAGTTCGATCTCGGCTGTCCAAACGCTTTTCCGCGCCGGCGGTGTGCTGCTGATTCTTACCAGCGGACATGGCTTGATTACGTTGGCGTGCTGGGACGCGACAGTTATTTTTATCGGCGGCCTTTCGACAGTGGGGATCGCTCTAAAGTTGTTCCCACCGTGCCGCGTCCGCATCACTCGTCCAGACAGAGAGATCCTGAGGACGATCTGGTCATACAGCCTCACAACATTCATCTTCATCATTGCTGTACAAATCATTACGAATACAGACAACCTTGTGGTCGGCGCTTTTCTTTCCGTAGGGATGGTTGCTTTCTATTCGATAGGCGGCAGCCTAATGTCCTACTCGTCACAGGTGGTGAGCGCCGTTTCCACGACCTTCACTCCTATGGCCAGCAATATGGAAGCGAGGGGACAATCGGAAGGACTCCAGCGATTATTAATCCGCGGAACGCAAGCGACGCTTGGGATTGCCCTCCCCATAAGCTTCGCGCTTGTCTTGCGCGGTAAGACTTTCATTGGTCTCTGGATAGGGCCTCAATACAGCGAAATCTCCGGAACAGTACTGCAGATCTTGATGATCAGCCAGTTTTTTTCGATCGCAGATGGTACCGCAGCATCCATCGTGATGGCGATTGATAAACATAAGCCGCTAGCGCAGTGGGCAGTCTTTGAAGCCTTATTGAATCTTGGACTGAGTATTTTTCTGGTCAAGACGATAGGCATCTATGGAGTCGCCTGGGGCACTTCGATCGCAATGGCGTTCGTGCACCTTTCATTCTGGCCGAGGTATATCCGTAAAGTGCTAGGCATTCCGATCAGAACATTCCTTTGGCAAGGGTGGCTGAAGATTACGATCTGCGCCATCCCCTATGCAGTTGCCTGCGCCATCACCGACCGGCGTTGGCACGCCGGGAACAAGGCCGAGTTCTTTGCACAGATCATCGTGATACTGCCTATCTATGCGCTCTGCGTCATGGCTATGTTTCGTAGGGAAGCATCGAGCTTGCTCCGAAAGTGGCAAACTTCCAGGCTGGTCCGAACCTAACCAGCTCACATTGCAGGCTCGTGAGACATTAGTGTTTGGTGTAATACCTATCCATCCGGGCGAAGTATTTTCCATAGATGAAACCCAGAAGGTCCCAGGATGCCAACTCGGCTTTAAAGGCAAGTCCCGCTCCTTCGGACGACAGTAGGTGCTTTGGGAGAGAGATCAGCCCTCTCACCGCTCGCCCTATTCGGTGTCGCGGAATACCCCAGAAGTATGGGACTGGTTCTTTCGATCCCCGAGCAGCATAGCCTTGAGATACCCCTCTCCAATAGCACCAGCGTCTGTGGTAACTGCGTGTAAGGCGGCTTGCGGGAATGTAGTGATGAATGATCAGATCCGGAACATATATTCCCTGAATATTAGCGCTGCAAAGCCTGTCGTAAAACTCCGCATCTTCGTCCGTAAGAAGCACCTTTCCGCTTCGGCCATGCTTTATGGAGTACAGGCCGACAGACTCGAACGCGCTACGTCGAACAACGGCGTTTCCCCCCATCAAAATACCTGGAAATCCGTCTCCGAACCCGGAGCGTGGCTTCGGAACCACGACTCCAATGACGGCGTGGTATCCGGGTGGTAGCCAGCGCGGAGCGGGAGCGGCCCAGTTGGGCAGATAAGGCCCGCCAATGAATTGGATTGTTGAATCCGCAAATTCGCGCGCTATTACGTCAAACCAGTTTTCGTCGATCTCTTCGTCATCATCAATGAAGCCGATCAGATCTCCGCTCCCGTAACGAATGCCAGCGTTGCGCGCGTGTGAGATCCCTTGATTTTTCTCCCTGATGTAAACGAGGCGTCTGGAGGTTAGAGCTTGGAACTCCCCAACCACTGCTTCGGTATCATCTTCGCTGTTGTTGTCGACTACGAAAATACTAACGTCAAGATTCGCGGGAATGGAGGCCCTAAGCAGGCTGGTGATGGTACGCCTTAGCAATTCGCTGCGCTTGTAGGTAGGGACCACGACGTCTAGCGTCAAGACAGGATTACCTTGCTGGAATGCGCAGCCGGCCAAGCAAGCATCTCCGCTCCGCTATGTGGAAGACCGTGAAGGAACACAGACACGATAATAGGACATTCGGAAATAATATTCATTTTCCTGGCATCTGAAGGTATGCCACTACCCTTTCGGTGGCTCTTCTCGGATACTCTAACCTGCTTTCATCATCTGCCGGATTCCACGCAAAGCCTGCCTTGATCGCTCTTCGTTTTCAATGAGGGAGAAGCGTACGTGTTGATCTCCATGTTCACCAAAGCCGATGCCTGGGCTTACAGCAACCTTAGCCTCAACAAGAAGTCTTTTCGAAAATTCCATGGAGCCCAACGAGCGGTATTGCTCCGGAATGCGCGCCCAGACAAACATGGTTGCTTTCGGTAGATCGACCGGCCAGCCAAGTTTGTTGAGACCTGGCACCAGAACATCGCGGCGCGCTTTGTAGATGTCGCGAATCTCTCGAACACAGTCTTGTGGACCTTCCAGTGCGGCAATCGATGCAATCTGGATCGGCGTAAACATTCCGTAGTCGAAGTAGCTCTTGATGCGTCCCAGCGCTGCGACAAGCTTCGGACACCCGACCATGAAACCGACCCGCCACCCTGGCATGTTGTAGCTCTTGGAGAGCGTAAAAAACTCGACCGCAATCTCTTTTGCTCCTGGAATTTGCATAACGCTGGGTGCGACGTAGCCATCGAACGTTAGGTCTGCGTAGGCGAGATCGTGCACAAGGTATATTCCCAACTCTTTGCATAGGGGCACGAGCCGCTCGAAGAAGGATAGGTCAACGCAAGCCGTCGTTGGGTTCGCCGGAAAGTTTAGAATCAAGATCTTAGGCCGTGGGGCCATCCGCGGCAACTCGTATTCCAACTTCTCAATCAGGGTGTGTTGATCAGTCCCATCCATGGCGATGCTCTGAACCTTTGAGCCGGCAATCACGGGCCCAAAGATATGGATGGGATAGCTTGGATTCGGGACTGCAACGGTGTCGTCATCGTCGAGGACTGCGAGGCAGAGGTGAGCGATGCCTTCTTTGGAACCAATCGTGACGATCGCTTCCGTTTCAGGGTTCAGTGAAACGTCGTATCGCCGCTTATACCAGTTGCAAATCGCAGCGCGTAGGCGAGGGATTCCTCGAGAGAGAGAGTATCTGTGAGTCGTCGTCCTTTGCGCGGCTTCTATGAGCTTATCTACGATGAACTTCGGGGTTGCGCCATCCGGATTCCCCATCCCAAAGTCGATGATGTCTTCACCGCGCCTGCGTGCAGCTGCCTTCAAGTCTCCAGTTACGTTGAATACATAAGCTGGGAGGCGAGCGAGCCGTCTAAACTCTTCCATTGCAAATACCGCTTTCTCAGAATCTTGGACGTCACGATTGCACCCTCCTGCATGCGGCACGAAGTCCTCTCTAGTAACTAGAGCTTAACGTCCAAATCTTCCTCGATGCTACCTGAGCCTCGTTCTCTCTCCGACAAGATTGTTGTGTTTACTCCGACGGTGCGTTCGGTTGGCGGAGGTTCCCACATAATTCCCCATCCTGAATACTTTTAGGCACGGACAGGCCTCTTATAAATGCGGCATAATCGATGCCATGTCCAGCTTGCACATTCGGTCGTTGGGGGAACCTCCCGACTCCATCTGGGCGTTGAACGCCACCGAAGTCCGCGACCTCACCGCATCGCTCAGCCCGACGCCGGGAGGGGGATCGATTTCCGTCTTCACCGCGACATTAGGTCTCGCTTTAGTGCACAAAGGGGCAAGCATCTCGCTCAAGCGCGCTGGAGAGGACTTTGCACGACGGGAGGCGCTGATTCAGCTATGCGAAACGGTCACCGCCACTCTCGCGGTGATGAGTAGGTTCGCCGACGATGATTCCGAGGCCTTTCAGAATTATCTGGAAGCCCGATCCTTGCCTCGCAGCACACAGGAAGAAAAGACTTTACGGGCTGTGGCCATGGAGGCAGCAATCGCACAGGCGACTCGGGTACCCATTGCGTCCGCAAAGGAGATTTGTTCGGCGCTGGAGCAGGCGGAACGGGCAGTCGAGCTTTCGGATCGGCATTTGTTGACTGATATTGTCGGGGGAGTATTGATTATGAAGGCCGCTGTGGATGCTGCTCTTCTGAACGTGGATGCCAACATTGGTTATCTGGCGGACGAGGAAACGCGGGGGGCTTTACAGCGGGAGAGGGTGGAATTGGGGCACGCTTCGGGGGTGCGAGCTGCGTCGATTCTAGAGGCGTATCACGCTCGCATTGAGGAGTTTAGCCGAACTGTGGCTACTCCTTAGCTACTGTGATCACAGACTTGGGGATGGGGCGGGGCTATGATCGTGGGGTGAACACGGAGATACGGCTGGGCGATATTCTTGCGAACGCGATTTCGCATGGAATTGGGTTATTTTTAGCGATTGTCGGGGCAATTTATCTTATTCATGCGTCGATTCGGGGGGATGCGTGGGTCATTGCCAGCTGCTCGGTTTTCTCTGGGACGCTGGTGTTGGTGTATCTGTTTTCAACGCTTTACCACTCGCTTGTAGTGACACGGGCGCGGCATGTGTTCCAGATTCTGGACCATTCGGCGATCTATCTGTTGATTGCAGGGACTTATACGCCGTTCACTTTGGTGCCGCTGCGAGGGACTGTGGGGTGGTGGTTGTTTGGGTTTGTGTGGACGCTGGCGATTGCTGGGGTGGTGTTCAAAAGTCTTTTGATTGAGCGGTTTGCGGTGGCTTCCGCGGTGGTGTATTTGCTGCAGGGGTGGGTGATTGTGTTTGCGATTCGGCCGCTTTATCACGCTATTGGGGGGCATGGGTTGGCTTGGCTGATGGCGGGTGGGGTCTTCTACAGTTTGGGCATTGTTTTCTTTGCTTTAGACCGGCGACGTTACTTCCATGCGGTGTGGCACCTGTTTGTTTTGGCTGGAAGTGTGGCGCATTATTTCGCTGTTTTGCTCTACGTGGTGCCGCCGCGGCCGTAAATTCGGGGGCATTTGAGACATACTTAGCCCGGTTTCGGGTACTTAGCGACATCCTTAGCCTGGTTTCGGGGGGCGATTCTGTGGTTTGCCTGACTGACCACTCAGCTAACGCAGGATTTGCTCAACAGCTGAGTCGACGGGAGCGGGGCAACTTTGCTGTACGGAATGGGTGGGCGCCGATATGGTGGTAGTCGCGGACGGGGGTGACTTTGAATCGATACCTGGTGAAGGCTACGGTGGTGGGGGCGTTGGGTGGGTTGCTGTTTGGGTTTGATACGGCGGTGATTGCCGGGACTACCGAGCAGCTGTCGCAGGTGTTCCACCTGACCCCTTGGACGCTGGGTCTGACGGTGTCAATTGGGTTGGCGGGAACGATTGTGGGGGCGATGAGTTCGGGGGTGCTTGGGCAGAAGATTGGGGGGCGCGAGGCGCTGCGGGTGATGGCGTTTCTCTATTTGATCTCGGCTGTGGGATGCGCGTTTGCGTGGAACTGGGATGCGCTGATGGTAGCGCGGTTTGTGGGTGGGTTGGGGATTGGCGGATCGAGCGTTCTTGGGCCCGTGTATATCGCCGAGCTGGCTCTCGCGAAATGGCGCGGGCGAATGGTGGGGCTGTTTCAGATCAATATCGTGGTGGGGATCCTGCTGGCGTATCTGTCGAACTACCTCATCGTGACACGGCATTTGGGAGCGACGCAGTGGCGGTGGGAGTTTGCGGTGGCGATTGTGCCGTCGGTGCTGTTCCTGGGCTTGTTGTATGGGATACCGCGGAGCTCGCGGTGGCTGGTGACGACGAATCAAACAGATGAGGCGCTGGAGGTGTTGCGGCTGATGGGGTCGCCGAACTCTGAGGCGGAGTTGAAGGAGATTGTTGAGTCGGTGCACTTGGAGCGGGGGGTGAAAGCCGAGCCGCTGTTCACGAGGCGGTATGCGCTGCCGTTGTTTCTGGCGGTGACGATTGGGTTGTTCAATCAGTTGTCTGGGATCAATGCGCTGCTGTATTACTCGAACTCAATTTTTGCTTCGGCGGGATTTAGCTCGAGCTCGGCTGCACTGCAGACGGTGGGTGTGGGGCTGGTGAATTTGCTGGCTACGTTTTTGGGGATGAGTTTGATTGACAAGCTGGGGAGAAAGACGCTGATGCTGGTTGGGTCGGTTGGAATGGTGGTGGCGTTGTCGGGCGTGGCTTGGGTGTTCTTTACGGATTCGCACAGGGGATTGCTGATGGCTTGCTTCATGCTGTTCATTGTGTTCTTTGCGATCTCGCAGGGGTCGGTGATCTGGGTTTATATCGCGGAGGTATTTCCGTCGCGGGTAAGATCGAAGGGGCAGAGTGTGGGGTCGTCGTCGCACTGGATTATGAATGCGATTGTTGCGGGGGTGTTTCCGTATGTTGCGGCGAAGAGTCATGCGCTACCGTTTGTGTTTTTCGCGGGGATGATGGTGGTGCAGTTTTTTGTGGTGCTGTTTGTGTATCCGGAGACGAAGGGGCGGACGCTGGAGGAGATTCAGGCGGGTTTTGGGATTGGGTAGGTCTGGATGCTTCGATCTTCCCCACCCGTCC
>Ga0302315_10001836_pt1 | contig 20774 bp, 26 predicted proteins | sample III_Palsa_N3_1_FD_200532 | JGI IMG/M metagenome (GOLD analysis project Ga0302315, IMG submission 200532) | Peat permafrost microbial communities from Stordalen Mire near Abisko, Sweden - III_Palsa_N3_1 | ecosystem: Environmental > Terrestrial > Soil > Palsa > Peat permafrost | place: Sweden...
GTGTCAAGCGGAAAAAAGGGCCAGCGGAAGCGTTCTAAGTATCCTCGGCGCTTGAGACGAGGAAGGACTTCGCCCACTTTCCTCATATTGCCAACATTGTGCTTGTCAGGTTCTGGAAAGTTCTGGAAAATCGATGGTAACTACGTGGAAACTCAGTAAAAACCAGGTGCCCTATAAATGATTGATTAGCAGTGGTTTAATGCGTTTTGCGAAGGGTACTCGCCGAGTATCAATGTAGTTGCCACAAATTTTCCAGAACTTTCTAGAACTTTACGAGTACAATGTTGGCATGGAGCGCACGAAAGCAACACGCAAAACCGTACAGAGGAAACCCAGCCTCCGTATGAAGAAATTCATCGAGAGCGTGATTGAAGAAGTCGAAGAGGCTGGAATTAAGGACGAAGATGCAGTCGATGATTCAGAGCCAACTTCGGCCCGCGTTACCGCTTCCGTCGGACTTTCGCGGACTCGTCGGCAACAATTCGCTTAAACTCCTGAACTATTTCTGCCTGCCTCTGAAGCGATCAGCTGCCCGCGTGATCCTGTAGCCATTTCACAAAGCCGTGCGTGTCCCGCCGTTCTCCAGCCTGTTCAATCAGACGCCGAATCTCCGGTTTTAGTTTGCGTATCTCAGTCCGCGTGTACTTGCTCATGGCGACCTCTGTACTAGCTGGAATTTTACCATGTCCCAAGGAACTCCCAAGGGAAAATCGTCTTCAACTCACTAAGGGGTCAGGCCGCCTCAGACTTCGCGAATCATATCACCCTCACTTGGCCGTGGCGCATCTACCCCGTACTTGACCATCCATGCTAGACTTGCTGTGTATCTTGGAGGATCACATGGCAGACGAACTCGGACCAGCGGTTGCGGCGCTCCAGCAAAAGCTGGTTGAACAGCTACGTGCGGTGCTGGACACGAAACGCACGATAAATATGCTGCTCAAGATGGAAGGCAAGAATCCTCAATACGCAGAGGAGATGGAGGAGAGCAACACTGCGGCTAGACCCGATCAATTCTATGGCAAGGGGCTTGCGACTTCTGCCGCTGAGTATCTAGCTATGCGTAAGCAAGCATGTCAGCCTGATGAGATTCTCCGCGCTCTCACATCGGGCGGATTCGATTTTGATCTTATGGGTTGGAAGGAAGATGACAGACTTCGCAGCCTTGCTATTTCCCTCGCCAAGAATACCGGCTCTGCGGGGAAGTTTCATCGCCTCAAAAATGGTAGTTTCGGGTTGCGTAGCTGGTATGACGAGGACTTTCTAAAGAAAGCCGCTGCTGGTGCGGATGCGACAGCCAAAGCTAAGAAGAAACGGAACGCTAAGAAAAAGGCCACTCCTCCAGTGGACCAGCCAGTGAAGAGAAAAGCAGGCCGTCCCAAGAAAGTTGAGAGTGCGAAAGGCCCTAAACTTCTGCCAGAAGCCAAAATCTGGAAGCCGGCAGAGCAGACGCCTCCCAAAGAAGCCGTGTCATGAGGAGGGATATAGTCGGAGGCTACCTTCGAGGCTTACCGTAGCTTCCGGCGACAACAGAAAGGCTCTGTCAGTGAAGCCGCCGATGGAAAAGAGAGGTTTATCGCCGCGCTGAAGCGCTGCGCCACCCAAAATCGGGGCGCGATCGGGTTTTTCGGCAGCAACGTTAGGGGAGCGTGTATTCGAAATCGTAAGAATGTTTTCCGTCGGTGATAATGATGTTCATCTTTCCGGCGAGGCCAACAAGTTGGCCGGTGCCGGAATCCGGGACGACAGTTACCGAAAGTTCGGGAACGCCGCGGGTGAGCGTACCAATGTGTTGCAGAGCGAAGGTGCCGGTACGCGGGCCAGAGGGAGTGCGCAGCGTTCCGGTGACGCGCTCGATGGCGACGTAGCCGGCGGATCCTTTCACGTCGGTGGCGGCGGTGAGCATCTGGCCTTTGCTGGTGGCTTCGAGGTCGCCGTGGAAAGTCTTGTCCAGCGACATTCTGCCGACGGTGGGGTCTCCGACGTTTTCTTGCTGCGGCTGCGGGGTTAGTTTAACTTCGAATGGTCCGGTGATGTGAGCAGGCACGGGAGTTCCCTTCTGAGTTGGTGGAGTCTGCGCGGCAGCGGCGGCCAGCAGGCCGAACGCGACAATGCAGGCTGAGGCGATCAAGCGTCGCATCCCCATGCCTGCATTGTCGGCTGGCGGCGGATTGCAAGTCAACCGCGGGTGTCGACGGTTTGTCCTTTCTCGACGAAGGCTTGAACCCAGGAGAGAACGCGCTCCCAGCCCTGGCCGTGGGCTTTGGCGGCATCGGCATTCCCGGCGAATCCGCTGTGACGAACTTTTACCTGCGTGCCTTCGGCGTGCGGCGCGAGTTCCCAGCGGACGGTGGTGGTGAGGTCGCCGGTCCAGCTTGCGCACCAGGTGTAGACGAGGAGGCGCGGAGGATCGACCTCAAGATACTCGCCGGTGACTTGAAAATTGTCGCCGCTGACGCCGACGCCGGCGCTCATCCATTTGCCATGGGCGCGAACATCGGTTTCGAACTTTGTGGTGCGATACATTTCTTTTTGACCCCACCATTGCAGCAACTGGCGGGGGTCTGTGATGGCCTGAAAGACGCGGTCCGGAGGCGCAGCGATAAACATCTCGCAGCTGATGAGGTCTTGGTCGGGAGTGATTGCGATGGTTGCCATGAGTCTCCTTACGGGTGGATCAAGTTTGAGATCGAGAAAGTTAGAAGTTAGAAGTCATAAGTAAAGCCAAAAACAAAAGCAAGGGCGACGGACAGGAGTGTCCGTCCCAAACGGTTCTTATTCTGTAAATTTCTTCAGCGACTCGAGCACACCGGGCCAGCCGCTGCTGTAGTCCTTGCGCGCGGCGGGTTCCTGCGCGAGACCGCTGTGCGTAACCTTCAGATGAGTGCCTGCAGCCGCAGGGGTTAACTCCCAGCGGACAACGGTGGGGCGCGATTTGTCATCGTGCCAGTTGGCGATCCAGGTGTAGACGAGAAGGCGCGGCGGGTCGATTTCAAGAATCTCGCCGTGGCACACGAACTGGTCCACGTTATTCACGACGACGGTGCCTTGGTCTGTGGCGTAGTTGTATAGGCCGCCGGGGCGAGCGTCCATTTGCCAGAGCTTGACTGGGCAACTCGGGTCGGTGAACCAGCGGGTAAGTTCGCGTTCGTCGGTCAGCGCTTGGAATACTCGCTCGGGAGGCGCGGCGATGTGAATTTCCGCGACGATCGAATCGTTGTCGGAAGTGATTACGGATTTTGGGGTTGTGGTGGTCATGTTCGCTCGATTCGGGGTTTGGGACGGCCCCATTTCCGCGGAGGACGCGGGAGATGGGGCGCACGCTTGATCATTGATTTCGGCAACTCTGAATTATTTTTGGGCCAGTTCATTCCGCTTCAGATCGAAGAATTCTTTCATCTCTTTGCCTTGTCCGGCGGCGAAGGTCCAGTCCTCGGTGTGGTGATTGGGGTCGATGATGGTAAACACCACTCGCTGCATGTGGCCGGCTTCCGGTGTGGCGAGGTTGGGGCCGTCGAAGAAATCGAAGGTGATGGATTTACCGTCGGGCGACGTGGTTGCGGCCATACGCGGTTGGTTTCCCGCGCCGCAATAATGAGTCATCATGAGACGATTCGACCCATCCATGTGGATCATGGAAATCATGTCCTCATGACCTTCGCCGATAATCTCGCTCATCAGAGCGGAGCCTCCGGCGGTGTCGCGAAAGGAAACGCGTAAAGGTTTGCCCTGCGAATTCTTCCCTTCCCAGGAGCCGGTGAGGGTCTTGAGTTGGTCGAAGGATTTCTGGGCGGCGGTTTGGGACAGCGCTGCGGTTGCGGCTAGCAGCAGGAACAAAGGGAGGCCGATGCGAATTGATTTCATAGCTACAGATCTCCTTTTGGATTTGGGGAACTCGATTTTGGTGCAGGTTGGTGCCTGGATTCTTTGGCGTACTCGGCTTCGACAAAAGTTTTCAAGTTGGTGAGGTTCATCTTCCAGAAAGTACGGTATTGCTCGAGCCAGGAGTCGACGGCGCGGAGAGGCTCGGGATTGAGTCGATAGACACGGTGGCGGCCTTCGCGGTGCTCCCGGACCAGGTGAGCCCGCCGCAGCAGGCGCAGGTGTTTGGAAATGGCGGGACGAGAGACGGGAAACGCCTGAGCGATTTCTCCAGCGGGCTGGCTGCCCCGGCGGAGGAGATCGAGGACGGCGCGGCGGGTGGGATCGGCGAGGGCCTGAAAGGTTGCTTCGGACGAATATGTAACCGGAAGGTGACGCATAATGCGTAACCTTACAGTTACGCGATAAGCATGTCAAGAAGATTTTGTTGATGCCAGGCCGTAGGGAAGCGAGCCAAATGCGCGATTATTTGTGGCACTAAAGAACGCGCCACAACGCGCGGCTCGCCCAGATCCTTCGCTGCGCAAAAAGCGCTTGCCTTAGGATGACAAGCGAACTAGATTGTAGTCTTACTTTACGGTATAGTGTAAGCATGAATCGTCAGTTCACAACTGTAAGCACGAAAGGACAGTTCGTCATTCCCTCCGAGATGCGGTCGGCGCTCGGCATCAAGCCGGGGACGCGGATTGCCGTGAGCCATGATGGGGAGAAAATAATCCTCGAGCCGGTGACGGCGGAGCTGGTCGACAAGACACGCGGGATGTTGAAGGGGAAAGGGTCGCTTGCGGAAAACCTCAGGCGCAAATGGCGTCGAGAAGATCGATGGTAACGTACGTCCTCGATTCCAGCGCGATTTTACGCTATCTCCACAATCAGGCTGGATCGGATCGCATTGCCGAAATTATTCGCGGACATCTGGCGGGCGACTGTGACGCCGTTATTTCCGCACTCCATTGGGGTGAGGTTGCGGGGATCACGTGCAAGCTTTATGGCCAACGTGAGGTGCAACAGGTACTCTCGCGGCTAAGCGCTCTCGGATTGCGAGTGATCGCCGCGGATGGAGATCGTGCCGTGCGCTCGGCTTTGATTAAAGTACAAACCGGCATCCCCTATGTGGATTCGTTCGGAGTAGAACTCGCCAAAGGGGTAAGCGGCGTACTCGTAACTGCGGATTTCGACTTCAAGCCCGCCAGCCGCGACGTGGCCATCGAGTTCCTGCCTGCGAAATGATTTCCCTCCGGTTCTGAAAAGTCATGCTTCCCGACAAAAAAGCCCTGAAACGTTCAGCCCCTTCCTCGCACTATCTTTACGGGCCCGAGCGCTAGATCGAATAGGCTTTTCATCTTCTACTAAACTGCGAGGGTGTGATGGGAATCGCGGCAGATCTTCCGAATTCAACGGTGGATTTCAGAGATCCGAAAAAAAATATTCCGATGGGGCCGATTAGCAACTCGTTCTTATGTGTTCAGCACGCCTTTGAAATGACCTTCAGCTTTGGCTACAATCCCGATCCCAAGAAAGGCTTCGGCGGGACTCCGAAAAGCACGAAGAGCTGGCGGATTGGAATCGTGCAGAATGCGCTCTACGAGATGTATAACTTCGAATACGACGACGGATCCAAATTCAAGATCGAGTTTTCGAGCGCAGTGGTGGATAGCGGATCGGACGTTTACGAGCCTTTTTATAACGATCCGGTCATAATCCCCGCCTGCCAAATCGACCCTATCTTGAAATGCGATCGATATATCCCCGTCATGATTCCGTTCGCGGACGTTTCCTACTCTTCGCAGGGATACAGTGAGCTTCCCGATCCGTGGACGGGCGCAATGGATAACAAACCAACATCGGTGAACATGATCGACGAGCCATTTTTCGGGGCAAGGCTGCGTCTCAAGAACGGAGCTTTGATTAAGAGAGTGGAGTCGATCTCGGCATTTCAAACCTGGCTGGTCGCGCAACACGGCCAACAGACCGATGTCCTCGCCACCGTGCCGCCATTTTCGTTGGTGTTCTGGCTGGAGACACAAGCCAGTGCAAATCTGCTGTCGATTGGGACGCCGGCACATACATTCGCTTTTTATGGCGAAGCCGGCATCAGCCGTCACGTAAAGGCGTCGGGCGGCGCGGCAACCGTTCAGATGCAAGCAGGAAATGGAAGAAGGGCGCCCGTGATGACGGGACCGACGGCGAACGATCGGGCCAACGCCTGGCTCAAGACACAAGGCCTGGTGCCCGAGCCGGTAGTATTCAAAACGCCTTAACAGCGCCTGGTTCGTCAGACGTTTTCGACGTTCCCGATGAGATCGAGAAACACTCGATGCATCCGCGTGTCGTCGGAGAGCTCAGGGTGGAATGTCGCGGCCATGACTCTTCCCTGGCGGACGGCGACAGGGGTGCTATCCGCGCCTTCGGTGGCGATGACTTCGACGCCCCGGCCCAGGCGTTCAATTTTCGGGGCGCGGATGAAGACCATTTCCAGCGGGGAGTCTGCTGTTTGTTTCTGAATGAATCGGCCTTCGCGGATAGAGCTATCGATCTGACGGCCGTAGGCGTTGCGGCGGATCGCGATGTCGATGGCGCCGAGACCGGCCTGCTTGGGATTTTCCACTTCTGTCGCCAATAAAATTGCGCCGGCGCAGGTGCCGAAGGTGGGCTTCAGGCGGACGAATTGCCTAAGTGTCTCGAAACCTTCTTCGCCCAGCAATTTCAGGAAGGTTCCGGACTCGCCGCCGGGGATGACCAGACCCTCGATTTCGTCGAGTTGCTCCGGCTTCTTGACGAGCACAACTGCGGCGCCCAGCTCTTCGAGCCGGCGGCGGTGAGCGTCGAAATCGCCTTGCAGGGCTAGGACACCAATCTTCACAATGGAATTATTTTACCGGAAGAGAAGGCTTGAGAATCTCTCGCTGCTGTGAGCAGAGGACTCGCTTACGAAGATTCGATGCCCGACGCGGTCGGTGGCACCCGAACAGTTTTGCAAAATTCCGAGCATGATGTTTCGGGTGTTCGGAAATCCCACCCATCGAAACGCGCGGAAGGCCCTTTCCCATGTCTCGCTTTTTTTCCGAGGCATGGGAAAGGGATTGAGAGGCACCCGTCGACTGTTACGCGGCTTTAGGTTGCTTGTTCACATAATCGACACAGGCTTGATACGACGCAGGCCCAAAAACCTTCACATAGATCGCGGGTACGATTTGCCCCTCGGGGACGATCACGTAGAGGTTCTCGGGCTGCACCAGAACCTTATAGACATCGTATTCGCGCTTGACGTCCTGCACCGGGACGGTGAGGCGTTTCTGCTCGTTGACGAAGATCTCCACTGTCTTGTCGGCTTCGTCGAAGATGTCGACGGTGCGGTTCCAGGGCATGATTACCTCGCCGCAGGGGCCGGGGCGCACAGTCTCCGCGATGAAGACTTGCGCGGCTCCGGGATTGGTTACGTAGACGCGATCGCCGCCGGGGTACCAGTCGATAACCTCGGCTGAGTCGCAGGTAGTTGCCAGTTCAGCGCCGAGCGTCACGGTAATGCGGCCGTGATGCCGGGTCGCCACAGCATGTAAGTTGAACATATGCACCTCCATTTCATCCGCGGGGGATGACATCCAGGTTGGAATTACTGAGCCAGACGGGATGGCGCAGAGGGCCATCGCATTCTGCTTAACTCGTGTTCAGTTGTCCCAGAGGAAGTAAGTACGAGACCTAATCAATGATGCCGTGGGGGCCCAAGAATACCGCGTTGCCGGAGCAACCGAGCGATCCTAATCGCAAGAGGAAGGCGCTGTCAAGGGTTATCACCACTTTGGAAAGCAGCGCCTGCACCGGAATCCGGATGTTCCTACTCAGAGTGTTGACGATGCCCGCGCAACTGGACATCGATCCCAACCATCGGCCCGTAAACATTAATGCCATAGTTTATAAAGCCCCAGGGGTTGGGCTGGGTAGGATCATACTTGTGTTCGGATAAATTGGCGTTCGATATATGCATCCAATTCAGGCCGGCCGTAATTGCATAGCGGGAATTGAAGTTATAGCGCACTCCACTGCCCAGGTTCAGAGTAAAGGTGAAGTTCTGACCTTGCGCGTAGGGCACGCCTAGGGGGCCTTTCGCGTTGATGTCACCGAGGCCGACGCGCCAATCGAAGTAGGGGGTAACCCTCCAGTTACGCGGAACGAAATTGCGCCGCATGCCCATCATGTAAGCGAAGTACCGGGTCTCAGCTCCTCTCGGAATCGCAACCACCGCTCCGCTGAACTCAAGATCCCAATTGCCGCGCAGAATCAAAGGACCCTTTATGTCGCCTATCTGCCAGCGCAGAGAACCAATGATGGGCACTAGCGTGTACTTAAGAGGATATAACTCATATTGATCGCTTAGCATAAAGTCGAAAGGAAAAGGGATATTGATGGGAAGCCATCCCACATCCTGGGAGAATTCGAATTTATTCTTGAAGTAGATGCCGCGGTTGAAGTCAGGTGGTTTGTAAGCCTTTACTCTTTCATGGGACAGCTGGATCGTCGCATTCTCACCTGGGCAGTTTTCCAGCATTGTCACCGATATCGGTCCGCAGTTGGCGGTTTCCTCCTTGGCACGATTCGCGGCACCGCCGTTAAAAGGACGCGCAACGGAGCCAGCGGCATCACAATTACGGTTTGGTGCGTCCCCTCCAACGTTGTCGTGGCTGAACTTCACCAGATCGGCACTTGGGTTGTAGGTACACTGATTCGGACCGGAGCTGTATATCGAATCGAAGGTTAGGGTCGCCGGCCTGCAGCCGCAATGCTGGGCGCTTGCAAGGGGAGCAAGAACTGCGAGACTAGCAAAAAGCAGGAGTGAGGAGAGAATGACTTCGCTGGTTGCTTCGATTATGGGTGTAAGCGTAAGGCAGGCTTTTCCCTCGGCAATTGACGTCAAGCGAATTCCCTCTCTTCCAGTGCGAGTTGGGCTGGAACTTGCAGTCAGCCCGACCGATTGGCGGGGATTCTGTCACAGACACCGTGAAGTGTCAACAGACTCGCGCCACGGTGTCGCGCCACTCGATTCTTGCGATGCGCCGAAACTCAAGTCATTCGACATTACCGGGCGGTCAGTCCGACTTCGCCCGGCTGGTTGGGGGCACGATTCCGTTCATGCCCAGATACTCCACCATCTGTCCGTAATGATCGAAAGCGTGGGCGACGGCGAATGTGGCCAAGTGGAGGCGTGGCGAGGCCTTCCGAGGACTATTGCCTCCGTGAATCCGGTGGGACCATATTGTTGGCGCGATAGTAGACCACAAGCTGTCCGTAGTGTTCGCCACTGTGCTCTATGGCGAGAATCCATAGATCGGAATTGTGGTGCAGTTTGCTGCCCAGCTTGGTGGTTTTGTCCAGACCAGCGTCGCCTTGTTGTTTGATCACGTCCGCGCCGTCCGCGACTGCTGCCTGAACGAACTTCACCACGTCGGCTTTCGCCTTGAAATCGTCGCGGGACGGGTTGTCACCCTTACCGAAGTCGGGGCCGAGGTCGGATCCGGCAACCGCGCGCAGGACGACGAAGTCGAGCGCGGCGGCGTGCAGCAGATTCTGCGCAAACGTGCGTTCGTCTTTCTGGAGCTTGTAATCGTATTTGTCCTCGGGAAAGTCCTGAGCCATTGCGATGAGCTTGTTCCCAATGGCGTTCCAACGATCCAGCGTCTCATCGGCCCGGGAGCGGCCGGGAAGCGGCGATTGATGTTGCGGTTGGGATTGCGCGTAGAGGCTGGTTCCAACGATGAGCAAAGCGACCGCAACGAGTGCGAGCGAAGACCGAGCCATGTTGGATTTCTCCTTTAGATCTGACTTAGGAGGCAGGGGAACCCGCGTGACCGTCCCGCAGTCTACTTCACACCCTTCTCCGGATTCCACGAGCCTTGCAATTTGCGCACATAGACGATCTGCCCGACATGGTACGCATTATGGGTGCAGATATTCGCAATAGTTGGCGCCCACTGTGCCAGCTTTTTCTCGTCCGCCGTCTCGACCAGCTTCTCCAAATCCGTCATTACCTGGTCGAGCTGCTTGACCGTATCACTCCACTGTTTGCTGTCAAATTTCACGAAGGTCTCTTCATTGTCCGCGGTGAATGTTTCCAGCGTCCCGCCCCGGAACTTGACCAGGTTGCGGCGATTCCAAAACAGCAGATGATAAGTCAGCTGGCCGGCCGAGTGGCCTCCCGCCGGCGGCTGCCAGCTGGCTTGTTCCGCGGTGAGTCCATCCACCGCCACACTGATTGGGACAAACCAGTCGGCCTGATCGTGAGTAGTGTGCAACTCATGCAGCAGCAAGCTACGCAGCGTCGCAGGCTGCTGCTGATTTTGTGCGCAGCACGGGAGCGAAAGCAGGAGAACCAGAACCGAACCTACGAGCGCGATGGCATGCTTCATCGGGGGATCCTTATCTTCGGAGTAAGGATGTTACTCCGGAAGAGACGCACGCTATGCTTCTTTGTTAGCAATGCCACCTTTGATTTCTGTCGGCGGCCGCATAAGTGGGCCCACCCCGCAGAAACAATTTCTCCTTGACATTTTCTGGCATCACGCATACTGTCAGGGTCGTTTTTGAGAGTGGCCGCGGTAGGAGGTTTTATGGCCGATCATAAGTTCGAGTTCACTCTGTCCGGAGTGAATCTTACCGACGAACAAAAGAACAGCATCGCGGGAGAAATTGCCCTGGTGGTAACCCGCGCGGTTGTGGGCAGCTCACCGAAAGCCCTGAGCACACCGATGTGGAGTCTGGTCAACATCCACGGCGGGAGGATGGTCCCGCCGGAGTTGGACGGCCGTCCACCGGCAACCAAAACCTAGCGGCAGCCGGTCACCGCGATGCGCACCCAAACCGACAAAACCGAATTCACCTGCCCCAGTGCGCCTCCAGAGCCCGGTTCGGTCTTGCTGGGAGTGGTGGTCACGCCCGGCCAAATTGTCTACATCACTCCCAACCCTCCGGTAACGCGGGAAATGCTGGATGCGTTCGAGAACAGCGGCGTCCCGCCGGAGAACCGGCTCCGCTTTGCGGGTCCCTGCATGGAGCACCGCTGCGAGCAGTGGGCCGGCACGCGATGCGGACTGATCGACCGCGTGGTCGACCATTTCGGAGGCGGCGACGGAGCAGATCCGCTGCCCAAATGCGGTATCCGTAGCACGTGCCGCTGGTTTGCGCAGCACGGGCGTTCCGCGTGCGAATCCTGCCCAGAAGTTATTCGCAAACCTGCGGGGACTTAAATGCGGGTAGCACTAAGCGATCTGATCACGGTCGCCGCCCTGATGGTCGGGTTCGGGTTACGGTGATCATGTTCCGTGCTCAAAGGGAGATTGCCCACCACGACAGCCATCCTCAGTTGACGGGATTGGGCTTGGCTGTCCAGCGCAGACTATAGCGCAGACTATATAGTCCCTGCACCAGCTGGCCCCTTCTTCCCGTATATACTTTTCCCGTGTCCCTTGTGCAGCAACTGCTCCTGGCCGATGTCCGCCGCTCCGCGTGGGCCAATCGGAATTTACTCGAGGGCTGCGCCCTTCTCACGGCTGAAGAGATGGAACGCGACTTCTGCATCTCGCATGCCAACATTCTCTCCACTCTCAGCCATATCTACGATGGCGAGAGAGTCTGGCTAGACTGCTTGAGCACCACCGCAGACCTGGGAACCTGGCGGCTGCCACAGGGTCCGGCGCCGGAATATTCTCTGGACGCGCTCACGCAGAACTGGCCTGAGCTCTGGAACGGCTTCGGGCGCTGGCTCGAAGGCCAGTCAGAGAGCAGGCTGCAGGTTGAGCTGAATTTACAACTTCCCGGCGGAATCGAGCGGCGCTTCCCCCGCTGGAAAATCCTGCGGCACATGCTCGAACATTCCACCATGCATCGCGGCCAGGTCGTCGGCATGATTCGCATGCTCGGACACCTGCCACCTGCCGTCAGCCCGATGGATTACTATCTTGCGGGCGAGCCGGCTGTGAGCGCCTAAACCCCGGGCACTCGGATTCCCTCTTCACCTCTTCGGACACACCACACATCGCACTGGCATCTCCTCGCACCGGCAGCGCTTGGGAATATCTCCTCTGCCCCGCGCCTTCCCCGCGCACGCCAGCAGGCACCAAGTCTCCCGATAGATTTCAAACATGCCCTGGCTCAGCGGCCCATAGTTAAAGTGCACCGTCACCCGCGGAATAAACGCGTCCGCCGGAACCACATACCACAAATTCTCTCGGATCACGTACGCCGCCAGAAAATCGATATCCTCCAGAGTGTAAAGCTCGCCGCTGCCTGCGGCCCTCGCTTCGCACCGCGTACCTCGATGGCGGTCGCGCATTTCACCTGCACTTTCCACAAACGCCGCCCACTCTCCACCGCAAAATCATAAGGACGGCTGTCTCCCCAAGGCTTCAGCACGGGAAAACCCAGCATCGTGGCCTTCGCCAGGAACGCAGCCTCCACCGCCTCCCCCAGCCTCTTGCGCGGGGGCGCATCCAGCTTCTGGCTCCCAAGAATCTCCTGTTTTCTCTCCGAATCCGGTTTCCCAGGCATAAAAAAAGCGCGGCATGGGTGTCCTAGACACCATCCGCGCCATATCTCCTTTACCAAAAGAAAAGCGCAAACCCTAAGGCCGCGCAGTTGTTTCAACTCTATAAAACTATTATATCATATTGCATAGCCTAATTGGGACATATTAGCCGCATTTATTTCCCCCTGCGAATCAACAACTTGATCCCAAAACCCAGCCTCCAGGCTCTTGACAAGATTTTGATGAATTGAAGGAGTGATGATTTGAAATGGCGCCGGCCTCAGCCGCGCCGCAGACGCAGAAATGGCTCGGCAGTGTCAAGTACTTGAGGAGATTATCTCTGTGTTCTCTCCTCAAAACAGCCCTCCACAGAATGGTCCGAATTAGCGATACTGACATTTTGGTGATGACCATTCGGCCGCCAGCGGCGTGAGATGCTTCAAAGCTAATTGAAATGGGATGCCCCATAGCCTGCCCTGAGCTTGTCGAAGGGTCTCGCTGTTCTTGCGAGACATGGGATTAGACTTGGGACCTGGGGTACCCGGCTCAGAATTCATGTAAGGGAGATTAGTGATCCGTGCATAGCCTGATCGAATGGTTGCATTGGCCTCTAGCTCCCGGTATATGCGTCACGGTGCTGGGGGTCGAGGCGTTCGTGATCACGCTACTGCCGGCGAAATTCCTTGAGCGAAAGGGAGTGAATCTGAGGGCGATCATCCTTTGCTTCGGCCTCGCCGCGGGAGAAATCTGGATGGTCAAAATCGACCGACGGATAACCTACGAAGAGCACAGACGAGATATGGAAGCTATTTTCGCCAGATTTGTGAAGCTCGATCAGGACATTCTCGCCTTGCAGAATAACGCTAGAGCGACAGAAGAATCCCGCGTCCTTCCGGCTGACAATCTAAAGAGGCAAGCTATCGACTTGTCGAATGAATATTGGAATTCCTCATCGGCCGTGAAATCCCCCCTGGATACGGACAGGGAGGCTTCGGAGAGGGCCCTTACGGGGGCAAACCTACCGATACAAAGAATTACGACGAGGAAACGTTGCGCTCGTACCTTGACGTGTTCCAGTCTCGCGTCACAGAGATGCATGATGAACTGAGGAAGAGAGAGCTTTCAGACACGAAGTTGGAGGCCGAATACCCCAATCCCGTTAATACGTATTCAATCAGAACAGTTGCCGAGAGAATCGCTGCGCTGGCGAAGAAACTGCCGGGATAGGAAACGAGGGCCTCAGATGGCGTAGCGCGTGTGCAAATCATCCCTCTTATCATTGTCGCTCGGCTCCTTTCCTCCGAGCCTTGGTCGCTTGAGCGCTTCCAAGTCTACCCGCCCGTTAGGAGCCGGCATGGTTATCTCATCAGCCATCACGCTTAGGCATGTGGGAAACTAAAGATTCGACAAAGGAGGCTCGCTCGAGGGTTGATCAATCGCTGATCGTTGCTCTGCATCACAGCTCGAATGTTTCCCCATTTTCCCGATTTTCAGCCGGGGAACATGTCCGCTCTGCAACACTGCGGCTATCACTGCCACATTGACGAGGGTAGTGGCCAGAGTGAGAACCGCAATCCAACGCTGCAATCCAGCCGACGAAAGCAACAAACTGAAAACCGGCGCCACGGCGCTCACGACGAGGAAAAAAATCCCCGCAACTTTCCTCGAGTAGATCGCTTGCGACAGTGCCGCCAGTCCGACCGCCGTCAAAAGTTCGAAGAGACCGAAATCCAGAAAAATCTCCACCGCGAATCCTTTTCCTGCGCTGACCTCTTGTGCGCAATTCGACAGTTCATAGCCATTCAATCTTCAAAACCGGATGCAGCTCAAAAACGTTGGGGGCTGCGCCAGTTGCGCCGTGCGCACGATCGAAAAACCCAACTCCGGTGATTCGCGCAGCCGTGGGTTTTACTGCAGTCTGAAAGGCCGGCATTTGCGCCTCTTCCCCTTCGGCAAGAGTTCCGAAGGATTCTGGCATCGCGAAAGAAGCCACCGCAGGAAATGGAAAATCCCCAGAAAGAGAGTTTCGTGGTACTAGCTTCCTGCCTCCCGGCGGCAAAACGAAGTCCCTCGGAGATAGGGTGTGAACCAGTTTGTCGTCTACCGCCTGGCGTGCGACCTGAATGTTTTGCATCCAGGGAGAATCGCCGATAAAAGTCGCGGTTGGCGTGGGAACCTCAGCCACTAAAGTAGCGCCGCTGGCACCCATGAATACCAGATGATAGTCGCCGTCGGCTTCCTGATTAAGAACGGTGATGTTGCCTTCGACTTGCCAGATGGTCGTCTCAACGGGCGCTGCGCGCTTGCTTTGGAATGCCGGCGGATCGGCTGTCATCACTTGCAATCCCGCCGGACGAGGCATGCTGATCAACTCCTCGACTGTGGCGGGTACGATACCGGCGCCCAAGTTCTGCCCATTAATAATGTTCTTTCCCACCGCGCCAACGTCCGGGTCTTGCCCGGTTTTTACCGGCCAGCGTTCTGAGCCCGGCTTCGTGACCATTTCTGGAGCAGCAGCAGCGGGTTGCTCCATAGCCTGTACCCCCAGATGCACACCGCAAGCGGTTTTGATCTGCGTAGAAACGGCGGTCGAGACAGTGCTAAGCGAATTAACGTCGGTAATGGGAGCGCCGCCATTACCTCCCTCGTCGCCGCCATCCCCACTGGGAGTCGAGCCGCCGGCGTTACTCCCTCCGCCTGTCGAACTGCCGCCCTTACCCTTGCCGCCAGCGCTGCCTTTCCCTTTGCCGCCAGAACCGGGATGAGTTCCGGGATGGCCTCCGCGATGTCCGCCTCTGCTCCTACTCTCAACGTCAGCGGTACTCGCCGGAGCGCCGGGGCTGGCTACGTCGGAGGCGTGGCCAAATAGAACAAGGCGCGGCATCGCATCGAGGTCTCCGCCATCCTGATTGCCCAACAAGGAGTAACCGGTCGCGGCAAAAAGTTTGCAATCGGGAAACACAGGCCTGGCAGTCAGAAAGTCGCCCCAGTCAAAGTGTCCGTGTGGATCGGCCAGGGGGCCGCGATCGCCCTTTCCGGCAACAACGCTCACGCGGTCTCCGCTCATAAACCCGACCACGTGCGATGGAAAAACCGCGCCGCCGATCATGTAAGAAACGCCGATCGTGTTATTCGCATTCGTCGCCAAGCCGGCATAGCAGATCGCGGAATCGGTGTCGAAAAGATTTACGTCTTCGATCAGGCCCATATCGGAGCTGTTAATTCGAGCCATCTGCACGAACGGCTGTGGGCGGTGATTGGAACCGGCGTCGACTCCCCATGCGAACCACAACTCCGTGCCAGCAAGAGTGGCACCGGTAATGCGCGGATCTGCGCGATCCAACCAACGGCGGCCATCGGGAGTGCGCGAAATATACCCATTGGTTCCGATCCAGCGGGCCACGGGCACGTCTTTGGAGGTCGGAGCCGGATCGTTTTCCGGCCAGGAGAATACCGCCAGAGTGCTGGTATCGCGATGCGAGGCAAAGTAAGCCGTCGTGTGGCAGTTTTGTGCCACACGAAAGGCGAAAAGATCCATGGACACGAACTTATCGACGGTGGGGCTGCCGGCCGCGATACTGCTGAACGGAATCCTTACCACTGCGGAGCCCACCGTGCTGCCATCCGGGGAGAAGCAGTTCGTCGTCATGTAAAGAAAACTAGCCCCAACCGCGAGGTCGGGAAAATCCATAAAGTAGCCAGGCACTCCCAGCATCTGAGTGGTGATGTCGAAGATGCTCCACTTGCCGTCTTTCACGTCATTGGTCTTGGCGAAGGCGAGCCTTTGAATGTTGTCGCCGGTCTGGGGACCGTATTGCATCAGCCACACGAATGTATCGAGGGATGGTATGTAGTTGACGATCTGATCGCAGCAGAAAACAACCCCGGCCGGGTCCCCAGGCTGCGCCATCGTATTGGGATCGATAAATCCGAATGTCTTGCCGCCATCGACTGACATGGCTGCATACCAGTTGCCGGTGTAGAAAACCACATCGCCGTTTATTGAGACACTGGGCTCGTTCACGTTACTGGAGGTTTTAGCCTGCGCGGGCTGAGTCAGCGGGGTGTTGAGCACAATCTGGACGCTCTGGCTGGCGTCTTGAGGACCTTGAATCATTGCCCGTGGGCTGAGACTATGCGTGTCACGCTCCTGGCCCTCTGGGACAAAAGGCAGCACGTGGCGCGGGTGGATGCGTTTCGGTTTTTTAAGCTGCGGTGGGGCATCCAGATGTCGCACATTCACAAAGCGCATCGTGGCGCGGGCATTCGCAGCGCTTGAGCGACCTGAGCGGGGGCTTGCCGGACGGTCCTTCATAAGAATGCTCCCGATGATTTGAAATTGGGAAAACGAAGTGCGATGGACCTGTGGTTGTGATCGGAGTTACTATAAAAGGAAGGTTGAGACAGAAATGGCAGATAAGCAAAATCAAGCCAACGATGCCCCCAAGGGGATGCGCCAGGTCTTGGTAAAGCACTTGGACTCGCCGCCCCCGTCAGGCAAAACAGGCACTCATCCCCGCCGCCCTGCGCCCATCGTTCCCACTCGCGAAGAAAGAACCAGGGAACAAGGGGACGGCGACGCGAACCCGGAAGAGTTTCCTCACGAGTAACGGAACTAAAGTTCCTGACCATCTCAACTCACTGGCTGTTCTTGAAATTAGCGAGCGCCCGGGGAAAAGCCTAATACCAATAAAATCGCATTCGTAGCGTTTACTGGCTAAGGACATCTGGGCGAAGTTAATGTGGGGCCGTCGAATTGTCAAGGGGAAAGTCCGAGTGTTACGAAATCCGAACAAGATCGTCGGAGTCGATAACCTCCGCAGAATTGATGCGGCCGACAAGAGTATGCGCCCCACATGATTTACCAACCTCTGGTCTGCAGCATCTGCGCCTCATCCAACCCCGAGACAGCTAGCCCCTTCATCGCTCCCGCCAGATCTTCGCTGACTTCAAGTAATACTTTGGGGTCGTTGAAGTGGGTGGCGGCTTTGACGATGGCGCGGGCGCGCTTTTCGGCTTCGGCGGGGTCGGCGAAGGTGGTGCTGTCTTTCATGAAGATGCCGCTGCCGACGAAGACGGCTTCGGCGCCGAGCTGCATGACCAGGCTGGCGTCGGCGGGGGTGGCGATGCCTCCGGCGCTGAAATTGGGGACGGGGAGCTTTCCTGTTTTCGCGACCAGCTTGATCAATTCGTAGGGCGCGCCGTGTTCTTTGGCTTTAGCGTAGAGTTCTTCTTCGCCGAGGACGGTGAGGATGCGCATCTCCTGCACGATTTGGCGGATGTGCTTGACGGCGTGGACTACGTCGCCGGTGCCGGCCTCGCCTTTGGTGCGGATCATGGCTGCGCCTTCGGCGATGCGGCGCAGAGCTTCGCCAAGATTGCGCGCGCCGCAGACGAAGGGGACGGCGAAGGCGTGCTTATCGACGTGGTGAGCTTCGTCGGCGGGAGTGAGGACTTCGGATTCGTCGATGTAGTCAACGCCGAGTTCCTGGAGAATTTGCGCTTCGGCGAAATGTCCGATGCGGCACTTGGCCATGACTGGAATTGACACAGTCGCCATGATCTCGCGGATTTTTTTAGGCGAGGCCATGCGGGCGACACCGCCTTCGGCGCGGATTTGCGCGGGCACGCGCTCGAGGGCCATGACGGCAACGGCTCCGGCTTTTTCGGCGATGGCGGCCTGCTCGGCGTTGGTGACGTCCATGACTACGCCACCTTTTAACATTTCGGCGAGGCCGGTTTTCAGGCGGAGACTGGTGGAGCTACCGTTGTTTTGCGACATGGGTGGACTCTTTTCCGGGAGACGCTTTCAGCTGTCGGCGTCAGGCTATTTATACGCTTCAGTTATTTTACAGTGCGATTGAGATTCGCGGTATCCCCGAGGGTCTGTTTGTTTTAGCTCCATAATTCTGTCAGCGTCGCGAACGCCGTACTTCTCTGATAAACTCTCCTCTTCCGAGGCCTCCATCTCATGCGTTTTCTTCCGTCGTTTGCTATCGTCATACTCATGAGCATAGTCGTCGCCGAAAACCCGGCTGCCCAGACTCTACCCGTCCCGCAAGCCATCACCGATCCCAAACAGATCGCCTCCAAGCCCAACGCGCAAGTCGAACCCAGGAGCCTGACCATCGAAAAGCTCTACATGACGCGTCAAGTAGGCCGGCCCACATGGTCGCCGGATGGCAAGAGCATCGCTTTCGTCTCGAACATGAGCGGACGCAACAACCTTTGGCTCGTTCCCGCCGAAGGTGGATGGCCGGTGCAACTCACCGTCAGCGACCAGCGCCAGTCTTCACCGGCGTGGTCGCCCGACGGCAAGTGGATTGCTTATCAATCCGATTACGACGGCGACGAGCTGTGGGATATTTTTCTGGTCTCGCCCAAGACCGGCAAAGTCGTCAACCTCACCAGTACGGGCGAGATCGCCGAATCGGATCCAACGTGGTCGCCCGACGGCCGCTACCTGGCTTATCTAGTTAAACCGAAAACTTCTGCGGCACACGAAATCGACATCTACGACACGCTGATGCGCGAGGTGAAGCACCTTACCACCGGCACGCCGCAGGACAGGGGAAACTCGAATCCCATCTGGTCGAAAGACGGCAAGTACATCGTTTACACGCAGGAGCAGGCCAAGGGCACGGACTCAAACATCTTCATCGCCGATGTGGCGACGGGAAAGAGCACGCTGCTCACGCCGCATGAAGGCGAACGGCGCTACTCCAACAACGACATTTCGCTCGACAGTAAACATGTTCTGCTTACTTCGAACGCGGCCAACGACTACGAAAACATCGGCCTCTTGGGCGTTTCAACAAAACAAATCAAATGGCTCACGCACGACAAATGGGAAATCCGCGGCGGCGAATTCTCGCCCGATGGCAAGCACATCACCTTCAGCGCCAATGTCGACGGCAACGAAGACATTTACCTGCACGATCTCGCGACGGGCAAATCCACCGTTCTGCCCATCCCGAAAGGCGTGAACGAGCCTGCCGGCGGCCAGTCCGCATTTACTAAGGACGGCTCGCGCCTGCTCTACTACCACAACGGCCCCACCGCTCCCGGCGATCTGTGGGTGTACTCAATGGTAGCCGGTAAGTCGCATCAGGTGACGCACTCGCTCGTCGCCGGGGTTAACTCGGAAGATATGGTCGAGCCTTACCTGGTGCACTATCCCAGCCGCGACGGCAAGTGGACCATCTCCGCATTGCTCTACGTTCCCTTCAACATGGCGCGCAACGGACAGAATGCCGCCATCGTTTACATCCACGGCGGGCCAACTTCGCAAACCATGAACTCCTTCAACCGCTTCATACAGTACGCCGCCAATCAGGGATACATGGTGCTCGCGCCCAATTATCGCGGCTCGACCGGCTACGGAAAAGAATTTCAGCAGGCAAACCTGTTCGACATGGGCGGCGGCGATTTGCAGGATGTGCTGGCCGGAGTCGACTGGATCAAGCAGACAGGGCATCTCGATCCAAAAAAGATCGCCGTCATGGGGGGAAGCTACGGCGGCTATCTCAGCATGATGTCGGTAACGAAAGCTCCCGAGGTCTGGGCCGCGGGCGTGCCCATCGTGCCGTTCGTGAACTGGTTCACGGAAATCGAGAACGAAGACCCGGTGCTGCAGCAGTCCGATCTCGCGACCATGGGGGATGTGGTGAAGAACAAAGCGCTCTACGAAGACCGCTCACCCATCAACTTCATCGATCAGATCAAAGCCCCGTTGCTCTTGCTCGCCGGAGGCCACGATCCGCGCTGCCCCAAATCAGAAACGCAGCAGGTAGTCGATGCCATTAAGAAGCGCGGCGGTACGGTCGATTACAAGATTTATGAAAATGAAGGCCATGGCTTCGCCCGTGTCGAAAATCAGATCGACGCCTACAGGCGCGTCGCGGATTTTTTGCAAGCGCACGTCCCTCCGGCGGATTGTAGTTGCTCACTGACGGAATAGTTTCCTTGTTTTGCCTTTGATTTGCTTTGCGACCTTCGTCGAAACCTTGGCGTCCTTTGCGGTCAACCAAGTGCCCGCCGTAGCCACGAGACTGTGGAACGACCCTCAGATCAACCTCCAGTTTTGTCCTTCGACAGACTGCCGTTGCGCTTTTTATCGAATTCGTAAAGTACCCGGTCTACCGTCTCGAAGCAAAGACGTTTCGCATCGCACAGACGACGGAGATCGTCAATGTAGGCGAAGTAGACCTCGATCTTCCTCGACGGCTTCTTGGCGTACTCTTTGTAATCCCGGCCATAGATCGCCCGGTACGCATGACGGTCGATGATCTGGAACACTGACGGGTTGCGAAATCGGAGAAACGTTGACGCCATCGGAAGATCGACGCCGTGAGCGTTGAGAAGTTCTTCGAGGATT
>Ga0302315_10001838_pt1 | contig 20748 bp, 19 predicted proteins | sample III_Palsa_N3_1_FD_200532 | JGI IMG/M metagenome (GOLD analysis project Ga0302315, IMG submission 200532) | Peat permafrost microbial communities from Stordalen Mire near Abisko, Sweden - III_Palsa_N3_1 | ecosystem: Environmental > Terrestrial > Soil > Palsa > Peat permafrost | place: Sweden...
CCCGGTGATTGGCAAGCTGTCGCCCAATTTCAACGCCGGCGACTATGGCTACGACGACTTCGCCCGCCGCCAGTATGGCGTCGGCTATGACTTCAAACACGACTTCGGCGGCGACCTGAAGCTCGAACAGAACCTGAAGTATTTCGACGACGTCACGCGGCAGAACGACGTCTATGGCGCGGGTCTAGCCACCTGCACCATGGCCGATACCTCGACCTGCGGTACAGGCACGCTCCATCCCTACCTGAACCCGCTGACCGGCGTTCAGGAGACGTCGGGCGGCGCGCCGCTCTATTCGGATTACACGACGCTCAACCGCAACAGCTTCCCCTTCAAGGAAGCCATCAGTTCCTTCAACGTCGACACCCGACTGACCGACAAGTTTGACACCGGCCCTGTGACCCAGACCGTCCTCGTCGGCTTCGACTATCGTCACTACATCCTGGAATCCGCATTCGGCTTCGTGAGCGGCGCCCCGATCGGCACCCCAAATGAACCTCCGCTCAATTTGGCGGCCCCCAACCATAATGTATCGGGCATCGTCTCGCCGCCGTACGCCTTCACCGACGCCGACGTGAACCAGGATCAGATCGGCCTCTATGGTCAGGATCAGATCAAATACGGCCACTGGGTGCTGACTCTCGGCGGCCGTCAGGACTGGCTCGACGAGACCTCCGTGGGCCAGAAGATCGACAACTCCGTGTTCACCTACCGGGCGGGCCTGAACTACGTTTTCGCCTCCGGCCTGGCGCCCTATATCGCCTATGCGACCTCCTACCAGCCGACGGCAGGCACCACGGCCAGCGGCGCGGCCTTCGTGCCGACCAAGGGCGATCAGGTCGAGGCCGGCTTGAAGTTCGAGCCGAAATTCGTCCCGCACAACGTCAAAATCTTCGCGACCGCGGCCGTCTATGATCTGCATCAGCACAATGTGGTTGAGTCAGACCCCACCGCGCTCGACCCGTTTGCGCAGGCTCAGCTTGGCGAGGTCGAGGTCAAGGGCGTCGAGCTGGAAGCGGTGGCCCGCATCTATGAGCGCTTCACCCTCAACGCCTCCTACGCCTACACCGACACCAGGGTCATGGATCAAGGCGCGCCCGTGACCCAACTGACCCTGACGCCGAAGAACCAGGCCTCGCTGTTCGCGGACTATACCTTCCAGGATGGCCCTATGGCCGGCCTGGGCGGCGGCGCTGGCATCCGCTACATCGGCTCGAACTACGGCGACACGGCCAATCAGTGGAAGGACCCGTCCTACACCCTGGTCGACGCGGTCCTTCACTACAACTTCGACAAGTGGGCGCTGAAGGTGGCGGCGAGCAATCTGTTCGACCACATCTACATCGCCCAGTGCAGCTCCGAGAGCGACTGCTTCTACGGTCTGCGCCGCAATGTGACCGCGACTCTGTCGCGGAAGTTCTAGGACAAGGCGGCGGACGAACCCTCATGACGACCGCCGCAAACCGCTATCCTCCGGCGACGGCTTCGGCCGTCGCCGACCTGGTTCTCCGCCAGCCGCTGGCCTGGCTCGTCTGCCAGGACGCGGACGGGACTTTAGCGGGCAGGCCTTTAGCGGTCAGGACTGGGGCGACGCCCCTGCCCCTGCGCGCCGAGACCGACGCCGAGGGTCGCGTCACCACCCTGATCGGCCACTTCGCCCGCCGAAATCCTCAGGTCGAGGCGTTGCGCGCCAACCCGCGCGCGCAGGTGCTGTTCATGGGCCCGCACGCCTATGTCTCGCCATCCTGGCTGGCCGATCGCACCCAGGCGCCGAGCTGGAACTACGCCTCGGCCGCCTTCGACGTCGAGATTGAGTTCGACGACGATCCGGTCTTCACCCGGCATGTGCTGGACGACCTGATCAGCGCCACGGAGGCCGGCCGCACGGGCGCCTGGTCGATTGCCGAAATGGGCGAGCGGTATGACCGCATCCTGCGCGGCATCGTCGCCTTCCGCGCGACGGTGGTGCGCGAACAGGCGGCGTTCAAGCTCGGCCAGGACGAGCGGGACGACGTCTACGCCGACATCCTGGCCGGCCTGGAAGCTGACGGCGAAGCCGAAGTGGCCGCGCTGATGCGGGTTCACAATCCGGGACGGTAGCGCCCTCGCTAGAACTTCAGCACGATCTTGCCGAAATGTTCCCCGCCCTGCATGGCGGCGAAGGCGGCGCGGGCTTCGGTCCAGGGGTAGACCTTGTCCACCACGGGATGGATCTGGTGCAGCTCGAGCGCCCGGCACATGGCCTCGAACATCTCGCGCGAGCCCACCGACAGCCCCTGCATCTTCGCGGAATTGCCGATCAGGGCGGCGGGGTTCATGCCCGAGCCCATCCCCGCCACCACGCCGATAATGGCGATATGGCCGCCGATCTTCACCGCCTGCAGGCTCTGCTCGATGGTGCCGCCGCCGCCGACCTCCATGATGAAATCCGCGCCGCGCCCGCCGGTCGCCTCGCGCACCGCCTTCGACCACTCCGGCTGAGTTTTGTAGTTGACGCCTCGCGTCGCCCCCAGGCTGGCCGCGCGCGCCAGCTTCTCGTCGGAGGACGAGGTGATCACCGTCTTGAAGCCCGCCGCGTGGGCGAACTGCAGGCCGAAGATCGAGACCCCGCCCGTGCCCTGCAGCACGACGGTGTCGCCGGGCTGCAGGCTCGCGTCCTCGAACAGGCCGCGCCAGGCGGTCAGGCCCGCGCAAGGCAGGGTCGAGACCTCTTCGTCGGTCAGGAAGTCCGGGACCTTGGAAAGGCCTTCCTGGCTGAACACCGCCAGCTCGCGTCCCGCGCCGGGGATGGGGTGGCCCAGCGAGGTGATCAGCTTTTCCAGCGTCGGCGGGCCGGAAATCCAGCCCTGGAAGAACATGGTCGCCACGCGGTCACCCACCGCGACCCGCGTGACGCCCTCACCCACCGCCTCGACCACGGCGCAGCCGCAGGAGAAGGGGGTGATGGAGTCCGAAGTCGCCGGCATACGGCCATACATGCCATGCACCATCAGGAAGTCGCGGTAGTTCAGCGACACCGCCTTCATCCGCACCAGCACCTCGCCGCGGCCGGGTGTGGGATCGGGTCGTTCGACCACCTGCAGAGCGTCCAGTCCCCAGGGAGCCGTCACCTCAAGCGCACGCATGGTTCGATCCTTTCAATGCTTCGCGCGGACCCTGGCCTAGTTGACGCGGGCGACGGCAAGCCCGTCGTGACCTTTAATTCCAACCTGCTGCAGCACCACCGCCTCCAGCCGGGGATCGGTGGCGATCAGGGCGTTGAAGGCCCGGGCGCCGGCGGCGTTGATGTCCTTCGTCGCGGGGTCCAGCACGCCGCCGCGCCGGATCACATTGTCGCCCAGGATCAGCGAGCCGGAACGGACGCCACGCATGATCTGGTTGAAATAGTTGGGATAGTTGGCCTTGTCCGCGTCGACGAACACCAGGTCGAACGGCCCGTCGGCCCGATCGATCACGCCGGGCAAGGTGTCGAGCGCCGCACCCACCACCACCTCGACCTTGTCCCCCAGTCCGGCGGCGACGACGTTCGCCCGCGCGACCTCGGCATGGTGGGGATCGTATTCCAGGGTGATCAGCTTGCCGTCCGCCGGCAGCGCCCGCGCCAGCCAGATGGTCGAATAGCCGGCCAGGGTTCCCAGCTCCAGAATGCGCCGCGCGCCCACCAGCTTGGCCATCAGATAGAGAAACTTGCCCTGCCCCGCCGAGACCTGAATATCGGGCAAGCCGCCCGCCCGAGAGCGTTCAAGGGCGCCGGTGAGGGCCGCGTCCTCAGGCGCGAACAGGTCGTCGATATAGCGGTCGACCTGGATGAAGATATCGTCGGTGGGCATGGGCAGGGCTCCTGATGGGCGCTTCGATTTTCCGCTCATCCCGGCGAATGCCGGGACCCAGATCATATGGCGCCAGCATCCACGGGCTAACCCTAGATCACTTCTGAAGGCCGGCGCTTTTTCATCTGGGTCCCGGCATTCGCCGGAATGAGCGGCTTTTTCTTGTTAGAACCGCCCCAGCCGAAAGGCCTCTGGCGTCGCCCGTCCCGGCTGGGTCGCCGCCTCCGCCAGCATTTCGCCCACCGCCGCTGAATGTTTGAAGCCATGGCCGGAGCAGGCAGACGCCAGGATGGTCCCGCTTTCCAGCCGGTCGATGACGAAGTCGGAATCCGGCGTGGTCGTGTAGAGGCAGCGCACCGACTTCACGGCGCCTGGCAGCAGGCCTCGCAGCCGGTCCCGCACGTGGCGCCGGTACATGGTCTCGGCCAGATCGGGCGCGACTGACCGATCGAACCCGTCAGGCGAGCCGATCGCCTCGTAGGCTTCCGTCGCCACCTTCACCGCCTGGGTCGCCGCCCCTGGCGGGATCGGGAACCCGTAGAAGACATCGTCCGGCGGCGCCCCATGCACCCAGATGAAGACGGGAAACCGGTCGGCCTGATAAAGCGACGGGTCCTCGGCCGTGAACCAATGCAGCGCCTGCGGCTGGATCGCCAAGCCCTTCAGCGGTGCGCCAATCAAGCCCGGCGCCCAGGCGCCGGCTGTCACAATCGCCTGCCCAGCCGCGTAGGTTCCCGCGCTCGTCACGACCCGCGCGCCCGAGCCGTCGCGCTTGATCGCCGTCACCGTCTCGCCCGTGACAATCTCCGCGCCGAGCCGCTTCGCCATCTCCAGCTGAGCGGCGATGCAGCGTTCTGGATAGACCAGCCCGGCGCCCGGCTCGAAATAGCCCGCCTCGTCGCCGGCGAGCACCAGCTGCGGATAGCGCGCGCCGATCTCTGCCGCGTTCAGCGCCTCATGCGGCACATCGAACCGCCGGGCCATCTCGATGGTCTGGCCGACGAAGTCAGCGCGGCCGTGCATGCCGGCGCCGCGCTGGCCAAGCACCAGGGCGCCACATTGCAGCAAAAGGTCCGCGCCGGTCTCCGCCTCCAACTCGCGCCAGATTTCGTGCGAGCGGCGCGCCAGCGGTGGATAGGGCGCGCCCTCGCCCACCCCGATCCGGGTGATCCGCGTCTCGCCATGGCTGGAGCCCTGGTCGTGTGGCGGCGCGAAACGGTCGATCCCGATCGCCTTCACCCCGCGCCGCGCGAGCTGATACAGGGCTGCCGCGCCGGCCGCGCCCAGGCCCACGATAATGACCTCAGTCGTTTTGGTATTGGTCGTCGTCATGCACTCCGCCTGGACCCGGGCGTTCGAAAGGACCAGATAGTCACGATGATTTGGAGCCTGCGTCCATGTCGTCCGTAAAAGCGTCCCCCGCCCCATCTGCGAACTTGGCGCGCAACCTTCCCGCCGCCGATCCGGCCACGCTGGAGGCCCTGCGCCAGCTGGAGCGCAAGGTGCTGTGGCTGTCCACCTGGATGATCCACAACGCCAACCACCTGCGCCCCTCCCGCGATGGGCTGAAGGTCGGCGGTCACCAATCGTCCAGCGCCAGCGTCTCGACCCTGATGACGGCGCTCTATCTGCACACGCTCAAACCCGAAGACAGGGTCGCGGTGAAACCGCACGCCTCGCCGGTGTTTCACGCCATCCAATATCTGCTCGGCGCCCAGACCAAGGAGAACCTGGAGCGGTTCCGCGCCCTCGGCGGCGCCCAGTCCTACCCCTCCCGCACCAAGGACAAGGACGATGTCGACTTCTCCACCGGCTCGGTGGGCCTGGGCGTGGCCGCCACCCTGTTCGCCTCCATCGTCCAGGACTATGTGCGTCTACACGGCCTGACCGCCCCCGGCGCGCGGCCGGATGGCAAGATGATCGCCATCATGGGCGACGCCGAACTGGACGAGGGCAATGTCTATGAGGCGCTGCTGGAGGGGTGGAAGCACAATGTCCAGAACCTCTGGTGGATCATCGACTACAACCGCCAGAGCCTGGACGGCGTCGTCAATGACGCCCTGTTCCACCGCATTGAGGGCTTCTTCCAGGCGGTCGACTGGAAGGTGGTGTCGCTCAAGTTCGGCAAGAAGCTGGAGGCCGCGCGCCATGGTCCCGCCGGTGAGGCCCTGCTGGACTGGATCGAGAGCTGTCCTAACCAGCTCTATTCGGCCCTGACCTTCAAGGGCGGCGCGGCCTGGCGCGAGCGGCTGCAGCTCGATCTGCGCGGCACGCGAGGCCTGGAGGCCCTGCTGGACAGCCACGACGACGCCAGCCTCGCGGACCTGATGACCAACCTCGGCGGCCACGACCTGGAGACCATTCTCGAAGCCTTCGCCGCCGCGGCCGACGATCCCACGCCGCACTGTTTCGTCGCCTACACCATCAAGGGCCACGGCCTGCCGCTGGCCGGGCATAAGGACAATCATGCCGGCCTGATGAACCCCACCCAGTTGGGCGTCTTCCAGGCTCTGTGCGAGGTGCCGCAGGGCCAGGAGTGGGAGCCGCTGGCCGGCCTGCCCGACCCCGACGCCATCCGCCGCTACCTGCCCGCCGTGCCGTTCGCCGCGCGCAAGCCTACGCCCACGGCCGCCGTCATCCCGGTTCCCGACCTGCCGACTCCGGCGGGCGAAGAACTGTCGACCCAGGAAGCCTTCGGCAAGATCCTGTTCGAGGTGGCGCGCGAGCCGACCCTGCTGTCCCAGCGCATCGTCACCACCTCGCCGGACGTGACCGCCTCCACCAACCTCACCGGCTGGGTCAATCGCAAGGGCGTGTTCCACTCCTCGATCCGCGCCGACGTGTTCCAGGACGAGAAGGTGCCGAGCCCGCAGAAGTGGCGCATGGCCCCCAACGGCCAGCACATCGAGCTGGGCATCGCCGAGCACAACCTGTTCCTGCTGCTGGGCCAGCTGGGTCTGGCAGACAAGTTCTGGGGCGAGCGGCTGCTGCCCATCGGCACCGTCTACGACCCCTTCATCAACCGCGGCCTCGATCCGCTGATCTACGCCTGCTACCAGGGCGCCCGCTTCATGCTGGTGGCCACGCCGTCGGGCATTACGCTCGGCCCAGAGGGCGGCGCGCACCAGTCGATCAACACCCCGCTGATCGGCATGGCCCAGGACGGCCTTTCCTATTTCGAGCCGGCCTATGCCGACGAGCTGGCCGCGATCATGAGCTGGGGCCTGCGGCACATGCAGGAAGAGGATGGCGGATCGCTTTACCTGCGCCTCTCCACCCGCCAGCTGGAGCAGCCCAGCCGCGAGATGGACGCCACGCTTCGCCATGACGTCATCGAGGGCGGCTACTGGCTACGCCGTCCGAACGCCGCGACGCAGCTGGCGATCGCCACTTGCGGCGCCGTGGCGCCGGAGGCGATGCAGGCGGTGAACCGGCTGATGGAGCGCTTCCCGCATATCGCCCTGATGGCCGTCACCTCGCCCGACCGCCTGCACGCCGGCTGGAGCGCCGCCCGCCGGGCCCGCGCCGAGGGCGACCGGACCGCGCGCAGCCACGCCGAAACCCTGCTGGCCGACCTGCCCGCCGGCGGCTCCATCGTCACCGTGTTGGACGGCCATCCCGCGACCCTCAGCTGGCTGGGCGGCGTCAAACGCCACGCCATCCACCCCCTCGGCGTCGAACGATTCGGCCAAAGCGCCGACATCGTCGACCTGTTCCGCCTGCACCGCATCGACGCCGACGCCATCGTCGCGGCCGCGCATGAGGTGACGGGGCGCTGGGGATAGGCTGAAAGTCTATAAAAAAAACGGACCCCCTCTCGCCAAGCGTGAAAGTCGCGTGCAAACGGTAGCGGCACAGGCGCGGCTGCTTGAACAGCCGCCGAAACGGTGACGGAGGAAGACGATGAAGGCGGCGGTCTATTATGAAAACGGCGGACCCGAGGTTCTGAAGTACGAGGATGCGCCCGATCCGACCTGCTACCCTGCCGGCGTCGTCATCAGGGTCGAGGCCATCGCCATCGAAGGCGGCGATGTGCTGAACCGGTTCGGCGGGCCGCTGGTCACCAAGCCGCATATCGTCGGCTATCAGGCGGCCGGCGAGATCATCGAGGTGGGCGCCGAGGTTCATCACCTGAAGGTCGGCCAGCGCGTGGCCACAGTGAGCGCCTTCGGCTCCCACGCCGAGCTGCGCTCCGTCCCCGCCCGCACCGCCTGGCTGGTCCCGGATGGCTTCGATATCGGCAAGGCGTCGGTGATCCCAGTGGCCTTCGGCACCGCCGATGACTGCCTCTTCCTCGCCGGTCATCTGAAGGCGGGCGAGACGGTGCTGGTGCAAGCGGGCGCCAGCGGCGTCGGAACCGCCGCGATCCAGCTCGCCAAGCGGGCCGGCGCGCGGGTCCTGGCCACCGCCTCGTCTGCCGACCGGCTGGAGCGGCTGAAGCCTCTCGGCCTCGACGACGGGATCAACTATGCGGTCGAGGACGTCGCCGCCGCCGTCATGCGGCTCACCGACAACAAGGGCGTCGACCTGGTGGTCGATCCGGTCGGCGGCGCGACGCTGCAAGGCTCGATCAATTCACTCGGCTATCGCGGCCGGGTCTCCCTGGTGGGGAATGCCGGGCGCGAGCCGCAGGTTGTGGACGTGTCATACCTGATGGGCGGCAACCGCTCGCTGACCGGGGTCTTCCTCGGCGCGGAGATCATGACCGACCGCGCCCACGACAACATCCAGCGCCTGATCGACGAGGCGGCGCGGGGCGAGTTCGCGGTGCCGATCGACAGGACCTTCCCCCTCTCGGAGGCCGCCGCCGCCCATGCCTACATCGAAAGCCGGCAGGCCGTGGGTCGGGTGCTGCTGATACCCTAGGTGGCGATCATACCAGCTCAAGCCGCAGCTCGCGGCCAACGAGCGCCGCCGCGCGCTGAAGGGTTTCGATGGTGACGTTGCCCTTGGCCTTCAGGATGCGATCCACCTGAGCGCGGCTGGTATGCATTAGCTCGGCGAGCGTCGCCTTGGTCATGCCTTGACGCTCCATTTCCTGGCTAAGCTGCCAAGCAACCACGCGGGTGACCGCTTCGGTCTTGGCTGTCTCGCGGATACCCTCTTCGCCTAGGAAGGCGTCGACTGACGTGCCCCAATGGGGATTGGTCTTGCTCATGCTTTCATCTCCTTCATCCGCTTACGCGCCAGTTCCAAGTCCTCGGCAGGCGTCTTTTGGGTCTTCTTGATGAAGCCATGCACGATGCCGATACGGCCATCCTCGACGAAGAACACGAGCCGAGCGATGCGCCGACTTGGCAGCGTCGAACGGACTTCCCACAGCCCACCGCCGAGAAATCGACAAAGCGGCATGCCGATCGGCCAGCCAAACTGCACCGTAGCGAGGTCCGTGCCGATTGTGCGGCGGTCGTCCGCCGGCAGGCTGCGAAGCCAGTCGAGCACCGGTTCCGCGCCGCCGGCCGTGCGGTAGAAATACGCGGGGATTTCAGGCAGGCGCGTGTTCGCCATTCCGATCCTTTCGAGTATTTTGTATCATAAAAAGTACGTCGGCGCAAGGTTTGCGGGTCGCCCCGCCTACCGCTCCCGGGTCAGCAGCGCCAACGCCGACAACGCCATCACCTTCGCCGACGCAATCATGTCGTCGATGCCGACCCACTCGTCGACCTTGTGCGCCAGGTCCAGCACGCCGGGGCCATAGGCGATGCAGTCCTTCAGCTTGCCGATCCGGTCGACGTGCTTCTGGTCGTAGGTGCCAGGCGAGCAGATGAACTGGGCCGGTCGGCCCAGCACCTGGCGGATGGCGCGGGCCGTCGCCTGGGCCACCGGGCCGTTCTCGTCGGCCAGGGTCGGCAGCACCGAGAACAGCTCCTTGAGCGAATAGCGGAAGCCGGGACGTTCGGCCTCCAGGGCGTCGAGCAGGTCCTTCACCTCGCCCCGCACCATGTCGAGGGGCTCCTCGATCAGGAAGCGGCGGTCGATGATCATCCGGCAGCTGTCGGCCACCAGGGGCGCGGGCAGGCCTTCGAACTCCTCGCCCTGACCACCGTGCAGGGAGTTGATGTTCAGGGTCGAGGTGCGGGCGCCGTCGGGCACCACCGGCATGTTGGAGCGGCGCGCGTTCAGCACCGGATAGAGTTCGTGCTCCAGCTTTTCCATCACCGCGCCCATGTGGCGGATGGCGCTGTCGCCGAGGAAGGGCATGGAGCCGTGGGCGATCTGGCCCATGGTCTCGATCTGCGCCCACCAGACGCCCCGGTGGCCGATGCAGACCCGGTCTACGTTCAGCGGCTCGGGGATGATGACGTGGTCGACGCGGGGCGACGAGAACCAGCCGCGCTCGGCCAGATAGGCCACGCCGCCATAGCCGCCGCTTTCCTCATCGCCGGTGCCGGAAATCTCCAGCACGCCCGGCGGGTCGATGCCGCTATCCAGCAGCGCCTCCACCGCGATCACGGACGCCGCAAGGCCGCCCTTCATGTCGCAGGTCCCGCGGCCATAGACCTTGCCGTCCTTCACCACCCCGCCGAAGGGGTCGACCGTCCAGCCCACCCCGGGCTCGACCACGTCGATATGGCTGTTGAAGTGCACGCACGGTCCCGGCTTGCCGCTGTCACGACGAGCGATGACATTGATGCGCGGGAAGGCGTCCGAGTCCCCCGGCGCGCCCTCTGCCCGCACATAGGCGATCTCGAAGCCGCGCTTACGCAAACGCTCGCCCAGCAGTTCGGCGCAGGGCTGATAGTTGTCGCCGGGCGGATTGACCGTCGGGATACGGATCAAATCCTGGGTCAGGGCGACCACGTCGTCCTCGCGGCCGGAGATCCGGTCGAGCAGGTCGTTGATCACGGAGCTTGGTGCGGCGTCGTCGGGCATGGCGAAATCTTCGACTGAAAAAGGCTGATCTGATCAGCGATCACCATGATCCTCGATTCCGCCTCTCGCAACACCGCGAGGGTTGTGGCGGCTTGTGGCGGGCGGCTGCCTTTCATTGAGGCGCCTTCCTCTCTTAGGAAGGGCCCTGCTCCCCCTGCTCAAACGCCGCGAGCACTGTCGCCGGGTCCAGGCCCATGCGCTGAACCGTGGCCTCCCAACGCTCCATCGCGTCCCAATAATAGTCGAGGATGCAGGGGCAGCAGCCGCGGTTGCAGCACTCCTGCGGGTCCGGCTTCATCGGCGGTCGTGGCGGACGCGGCTCCATACCGAAGTTTATAGGCAGGCGACCGTAATCCGAAAGCCCATCGGGCGGCCCGGGACCAGCCGACCTTTTCTAAAGGCGTGCTCCAAAAAAGTCGGCGAGCTTGGCCGTTCCCCAGCCGCCGCGCGGCCCCATCTCTCTGGCAACGCCAACACGGCGATGCACGGAGAAAAACCCATGGCCAAACTCGACGGCAAGATCGCCCTCATTTCCGGCGGCACCAGCGGCATCGGCGCCGAGACCGCCAAACTGTTCCAATCCGAAGGCGCGACGGTGATCGTCACCGGGTCGAGCCAAGCCTCCGTCGACAAGGCCAAGACCGAGTTGCCGGGTGTTGAGGTCCTCCTGTCCAACGCCGGCGATGTCGCCGCCACCAAGGCCCTGGTCGACCAGGTCTCGGCCAAACACGGGCGTATCGACGTGTTGTTCGTCAACGCCGGCATCGCCAAGTTCGCCCCCATCGATCAGGTCGACGAGGCTTTTTACGACAGCCAGTTCGACGTGAACGTCAAAGGCGCCTTCTTCCTGCTCAAGCATGCCGCCCCGAAAATCCCGGACGGCGGCGCCATCATCCTCACCGCCTCGGTGGCCGGCGCCAGCGGCGGCCTGGGCGGCGGCACCGTCTATGGCTCGACCAAGGCGGCCCTTCGCTCCTTCGGCCGCACCTTCGCCAGCGAGCTGAAATCGCGCGGCATCCGCGTCAACACCATCAGCCCAGGGCCGATCGACACCCCCATCCTCGACAAGAACGGCTTCACCCCGGCGCAGAAGGACGCCTTCCTCACCGGCGCCGCCACCCGCATTCCGCTCGGCCGCGCCGGCACATCGCCGGAAGTGGCCGCCGCGGCCCTCTACCTGGCCGCCGACGCCACCTACACCACCGGCGCCGAACTGTTCGTCGACGGCGGCCTGATCGATTTGTAGCGCCGCACAACAAAGTTCCTCATCCTGAGGCGCCCGCGCAACGGGCCTCGAAGGACGCAGCGGCGGCTTGGTTGCGTCCTTCGAGGCTCGGCTTCGCCTCGCACCTCAGGATGAGGACGGTTTAGGCGACCCAGCCACCAGCGCCCTCCCGCCGCAAATCCGCGTTGCGCGCCTTGCCGCCGCCCGCATAAGCTCGCTCACGGAATAGCGGGGGCGCTGTATGGCCGAAAGCGTATTGGGCGGCATTCTTGGCGGCGAAGAAGAGCGCGCCGAGGAAGAAGCCGCTGGCGAGGCGCTCGCCGGGGCGGAAGCCTTCGCCGCGGCCATCGCCGCCGACCACGCCAAGTTCGACCCCGAGGTCGCCGCCGCCGCCGCCGACTTCCTGCGCCGCCAGTCCCATCTGCTGCAAGTGCAGGCGAACACCTTGGTGGACGAAGCGCCGCTGCGCCTGTCGCACCTGCGCAGCCAGTCGCGCGAGGGCCACCTGCGCCGCGCGGGGCAGCGTATCCGCCTGGGCATGCAGGTGTTCACCGCCTTCGTCATCGGCGCCATCGCCCTGGGCGTGCTGGTCATGGTGGTCGACGCCTTCACCTCCCGCTCGGTGGTGGTCGACGCCTTCCAGGCCCCGTCCGCCCTGGCTGCGCGGGGCGTCACCGGCGATGTGGTGGCCTCCGGCGTTCTCGACGCGCTGCAAAAGCTGCAACAGGCGACCCGATCCACCGGCAAACACATCGTCGCCCAATCGGCCTGGTCGTCCGACGTGAAGATCGAGGTGCCCGAGACGGGCGTCTCCATCGGCGAGATCAATCGCCTACTTCACGCGCGCTTCGGCCATGACATCCACATCGGCGGCGACCTGGTGCAAACAGAGACGGGCGGCCTGGCGCTGACCGTGCGCGGCGACGGGGTCCCGGCGAAGACCTTCGAAGGGGCGGTCGCCGATCTCGACAAGCTGAGCACCCAGGCCGCCGAATACATCTACGGCCGGTCTCAGCCCGTTGAATTCGCCGCCTATCTTAGCGGAAACAACCGCGATCAGGATGCTCTGGCCTTCCTGCCGGACGCCTTTGGTCGCGCCACCAATGACGAGGAGCGCGCCACCTTCGCGAACCTCTGGGGCAACGCCTATGGCGGGCTCTACCAAGCGGCGGCGGCGGCAGACAAATACCGCCTCGCCATGTCGTTCGCGCCCCACAATTGGAAGGCATGGGGCAATCTGGTGGGCACTGTCATGGTCGCGAACGGCGAAGAAGCCGGATGGCGGGAAGCGCGCGCCTTTTTGCGCGCCATGGACAGCGCGCCAAGGAATGAGAAGCCGCAACTCACCTATGTCGTTAATCCCGCGATAGCCACGATGGACCTGCCGCTTGAGCTTGCGTCCTCAAAGAACGATGCAGCCGCTAATAGCGGCGCGGGGGCGGGCACGGTGATCGAGGGGCCGCAGATCGCCGACGTCTCCCATCAGATGCATGATCCGGCGTCCGTGGTCCGCTATATGGCGCTGAGCGATCCTGACGATCCGACCACCAAGGCAGAGGTCCTGTTGGTCGCCGGCTACGCCGGGCTGGACCGGGGCGATGCGGCGGCGGCCATCCCGCCGCTGGAGCAATTCTGGAAGGCCTGGTTGGCCGATCCCAACCTGCAGTACACCTATCAAGATTCCGACTGTTATCTGGCGCTGGCGTACGGGCTGGCCGGGCGCATGGCCGACGCCGAGGCGGTGTTCAAGCGGGCCGGTCCCTGGTCGCGCTGCTACGCCTACCACGGCGACGTACTGGAGCATGCCGGCGATCTGGCCGGCGCCGAGCGGATGTGGGCGGAGGGCCTGCGCATCGCGCCGGACATGGCGACGATCTATCTGCACCGGGGTCTGTCCGAACTGAATCGCAACGACCTGAAGGACGCCGCGGCGGACCTCTCAACCGCCAACGCCAAGTCGCCCCATTTCGCCGACCCGCTAAAGGCCTGGGGCGATGTCCTGGCGCGAGAAGGCCGCTGGAGGGAAGCCCTGGCCAAATATACCGAGGCCCTGACCTACGCGCCCGCCTGGGTCGAGCTGCACCAGGTCCGCGACGCGGCCGCGCGACACGGCTAACGCTTGCCGGCCTTCACCACCGCAATGTCGAGCGCCTGCAGGAATTTCGAGCGGTCGGCGGGCGCGAAGGGCTTGGGGCCGCCGGTGATCTCGCCCATGGATCGCAGGTGTTCGCCAATGGCCCGCGACGCCAGGGCGCTACCGATATTGTCGAGGGTGAATACGCGACCCGTGGGGTGGAGGGCCTGAGCGCCCGCGGCCAGCGAACGCTGCGCCAGGGGGATGTCGGCGGTGATGACGATGTCCTTCGGCCCGGCCCGCTCGGCGATCCAGTCGTCGGCGATGTCCGGTCCCGCGTCCACCACCACCGAGGTGACGCGCGAACTCTGTGGCGTACGGATCCAGCTGTTGGAAACCACGAACACCTGAAGCTTGTAGCGATCGGCGACCCGATAGACCTCCTCCTTCACAGGGCAGGCGTCGGCGTCGATGTAGAGGATGGTCATGCCGACTGTTTAGAGCGGGATGGCCAAGGATTGAACCCGCCTGGCCGATCTGCTCGCCCGACACGCGCGTGGGGTGGCGCCGCCAGCCGCAAGCGCTAAGCTGTTAACCTTAGTGATCGGGGGGTTACTTTGCGTCTTGTGCGTTTGCTCGCGGCCGGCTTGGCAGGCAGCCTATTCCTGACCTGCGCGGCGAACGCGGCGGCGGCGCAAGCCTGCCGCACCGATCCCCTGGCGCCGGCCATGACGCCCCGGGTCGAGATCGACACCCATCCAGACGCCTCTGGCCGCGCGGTCCGCTACGGCGGCCTGCAATATCCGCGCACACCCCTGGGCCCGATGAAGATCGCCCTGACCATCGACGACGGTCCGGACCCGATCAACCACATCCGCGTGCTCGACATCCTCGACAAACACTGCCTGAAGGCGACTTTTTTCTTCGTCGGCTACCTGGCCAACAACCGGCCGGACCTGGTGCGCGAGACCGCCGCGCGGGGCCATGTGATCGGCACCCACAGCCTGACCCATCCGGACAACCTGCGTCGTCTGTCATCGGCCCGGCAGGACAGCCAGATCGATGGCGGCTTCGAGGCCTCGCAAAAGGCGCTGGAGGGTTCCTCGCCACAGCTACAGGCGGCGCTGGCGCCCTTCTTCCGCTTTCCCGGCCTGAACGACAGCCCGGCCATGCTGGCCTATCTCGGCCAGCGCCATATCGCCGTCTTCTCCTCAGAGTTCGGCACCGACGACTGGAAGGGCATCTCGTCGGCCGAGATCGAGCGGCGGGGATTGAAGGAGGCGGCCGTCTCCGGCGGCGGCGTGGTGATCGTGCACGAATCCCGCCCCCACACCGTCGAGGCGCTGGACGACCTGATCACCCAGTTCGAGGAGCGCGGCTATTCGTTCGTGCTGCTGGCCCCAACGCCCACCGCGCATAGCGACGCCGCCTCGGCGCCCGGCGCGCTGCTGAAGCCGTCGCCCGTGGCGCCCGGGCAGTCGACCAGCCTGACCAGACGCCCGACGAGCTCGCCGTCCCTGGTGGTCTGGATCAAGGGATTGCTCGGCCGAGCCTGAAAGGCGCCCTGTGTCCTAGTCTTCGCCGGGTTCCTTGCCGGCCGCGCGATCGGCTTCGCGTTGGGCCGCCTTGGCGGCGGCTTTTTCCGCAACCTTGAGCGCCTTGGCGCGGTCGCGTTCCTGGCGTTCGAAGTTGTAATTAGGTTTGCGGGCCATGGCGTGATCTTCGTGTGATGACGGAAAAGCAGTGGTTGCAAGCGTCTTACGACGCGCGCGATCTATCCGGAACGCCGGTCCTAGCCTAAATGAGCGCGATGTCCTCCCAAAATATCGATCCGACGCTAGCCAAGGCGCTCGCAGACCGTGGCTACGCCACCCTCACCCCCGTCCAGATCGCCGTGCTTGAGCCACAGACTCAAGGCCGCGACCTGCTCGTTTCCGCCCGCACCGGCTCCGGCAAGACCGTCGCCTATGGGCTAGTCCTCGCCGATACCCTGTTAGGCGTCGGCGGCGCCCTGGCGCCCGCCGGCGCGCCGCAGGCCCTGGTGATCGCGCCAACCCGCGAACTGGCCATGCAGGTGGAGCGCGAGCTGAGCTGGCTCTACGCCAACGCCAGGGTCGTCTCCTGCGTCGGCGGCATGGATCCGCGCGCCGAGCGCCGGGCCCTGGACGCTGGTTGCCATATCGTCGTCGGCACCCCAGGCCGCCTGCGCGATCACCTGGAGCGCGGTAATCTTCGGCTGAATCAGCTGGGCGCCGTGATCCTCGACGAAGCCGACGAGATGCTCGACCTCGGCTTCCGCGAGGAGATCGAGGAAATCCTCGACGCCACGCCGAAAGACCGGCGCACCCTGCTCTTCTCCGCCACCCTGCCCAAACCCATCGTCACCCTCGCGGCCACCTACCAGCGCGACGCCCTGCGGATGGTGGTCGGCGCGTCTGAAGCGCCTCACGCCGACATCGACTATCGCGCCATCCGCATCGCCCCCAGCGAGGTTGAGCTGGCGACTGTCAATGTGCTGCGCTTTTTCGAGGCCAGGGCCGCCTTGGTGTTCTGTTCGACACGGGAGGCCGTGCGCCGCCTGCACGCCAATCTGGTCGAACGCGGCTTCAACGTGGTGGCTCTCTCTGGCGAGTTCAGCCAGGCCGAACGCACCCACGCCCTGCAAGCCCTGCGCGATGGGCGGGCGCGTGTCTGCGTGGCCACCGACGTGGCGGCGCGGGGCATCGACATTCCCGATCTTGAGCTGGTCATCCATGCCGACCTGCCCAATAACCGCGAGACCCTGCAGCACCGTTCGGGCCGCACCGGCCGCGCTGGCCGCAAGGGCGTCTGCGTGGTGCTGGCGCCCCACCCCAAGCGCCGCCGCGCCGAGATCCTGTTCAAGAACGCGCGCATCGAGCCGACCTGGCAGTCGCCGCCCACCGCCGACGACATCCGCGCCCAGGACCAGACCCGGCTGATCGCCGAGATCGCGCCGGTCACCGACGCCTCCGAAGACGACATGGCTCTGGCCCGCATCATCCTGGAGCAGCGCTCGGCCGAAGACATCGCCGCCGCCTATGTCCGCCTGACCCGCGCCCGCATGCCCGCGCCGGAAGACCTGGCGGAGAACGAACCCGAGCCCCGGTCCTATGCCCCCAGCCGCGAGCGCCCCGAGCGCGGTGGCCGCAGCAACGACCGAGGCGCCGACCGCGATCGCGGCGCGCCCGAGCCGCCCCGTCCAGGCTTCGAGGACGCCGTATGGTTCCGCGTCGACATCGGCCGCAACAAGAATGCCGAGGCGCGCTGGATCCTGCCCATGGTCTGCCGCCGTGGCCACGCCACCAAGGGCGACATCGGCGCCATCCGCATCTTCGAACGCGAGACGCGATTCCAGGTCACCGCCGAGGCGGTGGAGCGGTTCGAAGTCGCGATCACCAAGGGCGACAATGACGGCGGCCGCATCATGCGCCTGGACGAGGGCGCGCCCATCCCGCGCGACAATCCCAGAGATGGGCCCAGAGATGGGCCCAGGGACGGGCCCAGAAGAGATGGTCCGCCTAGAGATGGGCCGAGAGACGCCCCCAGAGGCGGTCCTCCGCACGACGGCCCCAGAGACGGGCAGAGGGACGGGCAGAGGGACGGGCAACGCGATGGCCCGCCGCGCGGAAAGAAGCCCTTCGTCCGCCGTGACAGCCCGACGCCTGCGCCCACACCGCCTGCAGGCGTCGCGCCCCGGGACGACGCCAAGCCCTACAAAGCCAAGAAGCCGTTCGGAAAGAAGTTCAAACCGAAGGGGTAAGGCTTCCGAGCCAAGCCCAGGCCCGACGAAGGATTGAGAATCGCATCCGTATTCGTGGTAATTTCGGACACAACGTCGAAGACGATTTGGTTCCTGAAAATCGGATGAAGAAGATTTCATCCAGCCCATAGCACCAATTCATTTTTCGATTATTCAATCCCGGCTCAACCAACCCATATCGACTTCATGCTGGCGCTTCGAAGCGCACCCTGGCCGACTTGGTCCTGGGAAAAAGCGGGACGGAGGTTCCCATGAAGACGATATCAAAAACGGGTCTGGTCGCGGCGATTGCGGCCGGTTGTATGCTGGCGGTCGCCGCGCCGGCCCTGGCCTATGGCGGCCATGGCGGTGGCGGGCGCGGCGGCGGTGGCGGCCACGCCTTCGCCGGCGGCGGGCGTGGCTTCAGAGGCGGTGGACGCGGCGGATACGCTCGCGGCGGATACGGCGGGGGTTATGGCCGCGGCGGCTATGGCTATGGCGGCGGTTGGGGCTATGGCGCCGCCGTTCTCGGCGGCCTTGGCGTCGGCTATGCGCTCAACCCTTACTATGACGACGCTTACGACGACGACTATGCGGGCGGCCCTGACCAGTGCGTCAGCCAGCAGCAGGTCTGGGACCCCAACGCCGGCCGCTATGTGGTCGAGCCAGCCCCCTACGCCTGTTAGCGGCGGCGCGGCCTAAAGACCCGACCTTCGGGGCGCTGTTCGCGCGGCGCCTCGCAGGCCACGGCCGAATTTAGGGCGCGCTGCGCGTGCCGGCGCGGACAGTATCCTTGCTCATCTCGTCAGCGATCTTGTCGACTTGGGTTTGCAGATCAAACCGATCGGACAAGGTCGCATGTCCCCCGTTCGTATCCTGCGCATCGCTGCGTTGCGCCTGCAGCTCATTGAGCTCCCGTTGAATGATGTCGGCGTTGGTCGGCGAAATCTGTCTGGCCCTGACCTCGGCCGTGAGCCTGGCGTTCAGGTCCCGGAGCTGGTCTTCGACGCTGGTCCGGCGCGCCGCGGGGTCGGACAGCCGCAGCGGCGCGCCCTGCGCGTGAGTGAGCATTGGCGCCGATACGGCCGCGACCGCGATGGCCGCGGCGATGGCGCGCGCGAACCGATAATGAGGCATGAAGCCCTCCCGGAGCTGGCCGACGATAGCGCCGGTTGGCCGGGCGCCCACCTCAAAACGCGGGCCGGCGACGATCGATGCAACGACCGTTAGCCCGCCGCCATTCCCTCAATGCTGCGCCCGCTCAGCGGCGGGCCAGGATGAAAAACGTTCGATGCGCGCCACCGCCTGATCCAGCCCAGGCGCTGTCTCGAGCCGGCTGGCGAAGGCCCGGCACCTTGCTCGCAAAGCCTCATTGGCCAGCAATCTCTGGACCGTCTCGCGCAAGACCGCCGGTTCGGCGTTGGTGTCGGCGACCTCGCCCAGGCCCAGTTCGGCGATCCGCGCCGCATTGCCCGGCTGATCGCCCAGCCCCGGCAGGCAGAGCATCGGCACGCCCGCCCCATCGAAGGTCAAGGCCAAAAGCGCATCGTCCCACATCCCCTGACCACCCCCGATCAGGTCCCCGCTAACAGGCTGAGCATTCCCACCTTGGCAAACAAAGGTCGGGCTACCAGGAAAGGTTGGCCATCATCGCCGCGTAAGTCTCCACCCCGTCCCAAAGATTTTGCAGGCGGGCGTTCTCGTTCGCCGCATGCTGATTGTTGTCGTGGTTGACGATCGGCAGGCCGATGACCGGCTTGTGGAAGGCCTGGTCGAACAGGAAGATCGGCACGCTGGCGCCCATCATCGGCAAGACGGCGACCGGCTCGCCCGCCGCGCGGCTGGCGCTCGCCACCACGGCCCGACCCGCGGGGCTCGACATGTCGTCGCGATAGGCCGGATAGCCGTCGCCCCACGCCAGCTGGATCAGCCTGGGATGGGCGGCGCGGGTCGCCGCGTCGGGCGTCTCGCTCACCAAGGTCCAGCCCTTGTCGCGCAGATAGGCTTCCAGCTCTCGGCGCACGCCCTCAGGGGTCTGGTCCGGAACCAGGCGGAAATCGATGGAGATGGTCGCGTCGGTGGGAATGGCGTTCGCCGCCTCGACGCCAACTTCGCCAGACCGAAGCCCCCGGATGTTGAGCGCCGGACGCATGGTGCTGGCGGTTAAGCCCTCAGCCCCTTCGCTGGCCCCGATCCCGAACTGGCGCTTCAGGCTGTCTTCCACCGGCGGCAGATTGGCGATGGCCGCCCGTTCGGCGGGCGTGAGCGGGCGCACGTCATCCAGGAAGCCGGGGATAAGGACACGGCCTTCCGGATCGCGGAGGTCGGTGATGAGCTGGGCCGCCATGGCGGCGGGATTGGGCGCCCAGTTGCCATAGTGGCCATCGTGGAGCGCGCGGGCCGGGCCGTAGACGGTCATGTCGAGGCTAAGGCTGCCACGCGCGCCGAAATAGATCATGCGTTTGCGCGACTGGTGCACCGGCGCGTCACCGATGAGCCAGAGATCGGCGGCGAGCAGATCGCGGTTGGCGGCCAGGGTCTGGGCCAGATGGGGCGAACCGCGTTCCTCCTCGCCCTCCCAGAAGACCTTGATATTGACTGTCGGCTTGCGCCCGACAGCGGCGAGTGCATCGAAGGCGGCGAGAAAGGCTGTGATCGAGGACTTGTCGTCGCTGGCCGCCCGCCCGAACAGCCGCCACTCGGGGTTCAAGGGCGGCTTGGCGGCGCGCCAGTCGACATCGGAGGCATCCGGGCCCGCGCCCATGCGCATCACCGGCTCGAACGGGTCCGAGCGCCATTGCGACGGCGTCACGGGCTGGCCATCGTAGTGGGCGTAGAAGACCACCGTGCGCACGGCGCCGGGCGTGTCGAACGCGCCATAGACGACCTTGGGATCGCTGTCGCCGGCGGACAGCTCGCGGGTCTGGAACCCTCGCCGCCGCAGCTCGTCCCCCAGCCGATCGGCCACGGCGTTCAGGCCCGCGGG
>Ga0302315_10001839_pt1 | contig 20746 bp, 22 predicted proteins | sample III_Palsa_N3_1_FD_200532 | JGI IMG/M metagenome (GOLD analysis project Ga0302315, IMG submission 200532) | Peat permafrost microbial communities from Stordalen Mire near Abisko, Sweden - III_Palsa_N3_1 | ecosystem: Environmental > Terrestrial > Soil > Palsa > Peat permafrost | place: Sweden...
AGGATACCGATGGCAGAGTTTATCTGTATGATGGTTGTTCAGATAGAACGCCGGTAAGGGTAACAGAGCTTGACCGTAAAACCTTTTTGCCGCTAACTGATCGTATGGATCAATTTTTTGCTAATACCGATAAACATGGCTGGGAAGTTGCAGGTGATGATAATCGCGGACGAAAGGAGAATGATCTTTCTGAAAAAAGTATAGTTCCCTGGGTTGAAGGCAGTTGGATGAACAAGATCAACGGTAAATATTACTGGCAATATTCGGCTCCGGGTACACAGTTTAAAACGTATGCGGATGGGGTGTATGTTTCAGATAAACCAACAGGGCCATTTGTATATCAATCTTATAGTCCTTTTTCATTTAAGCCTACCGGCTTTATTGCCGGAGCAGGGCACTCGGCTACTTTTGTTGATAAACAAGGCAAATACTGGCATATATCAACCGGGACTATTTCCGTACGCCATAGTTTTGAGCGTCGTTTAGTATTATTCCCAACCGGGGTATTAAAAGACGGGCAGTTAGTAACTAATACTTACCTTGGCGACTATCCGCAGTTGGCGCCAGGCACAGCGAAAGATCACTTATTGGGCAATTCCGCGCAATGGATGCTACTGTCGTACAATAAACCGGCGAAGGCATCATCAACATTGCCCGATATTAATAAGCAGGCATTTGGTGTAAAAAATGCTTTTGATGAAGATATCCGTACATGGTGGTCGGCCGCCACTGGGAATAAAGGGGAATGGCTGCAGGTCGATCTGAAAAAGAGCTGTCGCATTAATGCCGTGCAGATTAATTTTGCAGATCAGAGCGCGCAACAAAGCGGGCCATTGGTGAATGATGGCTACTATTACGCTGTACAGGCATCAGCTGATGGAAAGAATTGGCAAGTTATTATTGACCATCGCAACGACGGGCGGGATGCCCCGCATGATTATATTCAGTTGCCTAAACCTGTAATGGCACGCTATGTACGTGTTGTCAACGTACATTCTCCGGCTAATGGTATGTTCTCTATATATGACCTGCGTGTATTTGGATCGGCATTAGGAACTTTACCTCCACTGGTTAAAACGTTTACCGTTAAGCGTGATCCTGCCGATGGCCGCTGTGCCCATTTGAGATGGAAGGCTAATACTAACACTGATTTTTATATTGTGCGTTATGGCATAGCGCCGGATCGCCTGTTTGGTAATTACCAGGTTTACAATACCACTAGCCTTGATATTAATGCCTTGAACATAGGCGTTAACTATTATTTTACTGTGGATGCAGTTAACGGCACAGGCATTACTAAGGGTAATGTAGTGTTGGAATCAGAATAATTATTATCAGGAAATTAACAATAAAACAACTGGAAATTATAGGAGGTTTACTATTGCCAATGCGGAAGTAAGTGCTAACCTAACCTGTTATTTTGTGGTTTCATAAGGCACCTTAATATAGGAGAAAGATGAATATTTAGAGATAAACTCAGTAACTACGAATTAATTTTTATAGAACGAGAATCGATGGGTGTTTTGGAGGTGACTGGAAAAACAAAAAGCCTGCAATAAATAATAATTGAACAGTTGTTCAAAAAGGATGTACAACTTTCTATTTTCTTTCTACCTTTGATTGGTAAGTCAGTTTGGACTGCACAATATGATGAAAATGGAAACGAAATTAGATGAGTCTACTGAAGCGAAGATAAAGGAGGCAGCCAGAATTGTCTTTACGCAAAAAGGTTATGATTCAGCAAAAGTGCGGGATATAGCAAAGGAAGCTGACATCAGTGTTTCGCTGTTGAACTACTACTTCAGAAGTAAGGAGAAATTGTTTCTACTCTGCATGGCGGAAAATTTACAACGACTATTAGCAGGTGACGAACCTATCCTTAACGATGAGTCGACTACAATAATTGAGAAAGTTCAAAAGCTAGTTGTCCTGCATATGGACATGTTACTGGAAAATCCTGATTTTCCGACATTCGTCGTCAATGAAATGTTATCCGGAAGCTCTGATTTGCCGGAAATCCAACAACGTATAGATATTATGGCAAATTCGGTTCTGGCTAAACAGTTGATGGCTTTAAAAAAAGAAGGAAAACTGGAAATGAATCCGATGCACCTGGTGATGAATTTTGCAGGGATGATGTTATTCCCTTTTTTGGCCAAGCCGCGATTAATTAAAAACTGCTCAATTGACGAGACAGAATTTTACAAAATGATACAAGAACGCAAAAAGATGATACCGCTCTGGATCGCGCAAATAATAGGCGTCTAATTTTTTTGGCATGAAATTGAACAACTGTTCAGAACAACTATTTAGAACAGATTAACAAATTGTTATTAACAATAATGTAAGAAAGTGGAAAAAGATCAACGAAAGAAGATACAGTTAGCAGCGGCAAAATTATTTGTCCAAAAAGGGTTTCATGCGACAACAATACGGCAGGTCGGCAAAGCAGCGGGCGTAAACAGTTCCATGATTTCTTATTATTTTAAGTCAAAGGAGCTTTTGCTGCTTTCCATTTTTGAACCCTCACTTCAAGACCTGGAAACGATCAAGTCACACCTGGCAGGCAGCAGTGGTACAGAAATGCTCCAACTGTTTTACATGATTGACTTCTATACGGAAAGAGTGATAACTGACGATACCGGCATTTATTTAATGCTTCAGGAACAATCACTAAGAAGCATAGATGGATCAACTACTCTGCTGGATAAAATCAAAGATCAGCAATTTGCTTTACTCCAGGACATTGTGAAAGCAGGAATACAAAAGGGGGCATTCATGCATGATGTTAATACCAGGATGATTTTTTATACCCTGATTGGCACAATCAGGTACATTATCATCGAACATAAAGGATTATGGCTTCAGCAAGACCTGCAGATATACCAGGAAAATTTCCGGATGGCAATTACAGATGCCAATGCATATCTCAAATCGCTTTTAGTGAAGATGCTTTTGCCGGAACCTCAAATGCATATTATCGGTCACGATAAAAAATTAAAAAAATAAAATAAATACATTTTAGAAGACATTATTAAAAATTAAGAAAATGGCAGAAATAGGTTTAAGGAAATGGGTGATCACCGGTACCGTTATTATGGGCGCATTACTGGAGTTGATCGATACGACGGTTGTAAATGTGTCCTTTCCGCAGATTCAGCGGAATCTTGGCGGCGGATTGAGCGATGCCGCCTGGATGATTACCGGGTATAGTATCGCAAATGTTATTATTCTGCCGATGTCCGGATGGCTGGGCAACTATTTCGGCCGTAAAAACTATTTTTTAATTTCGATTATCCTGTTTACACTCGCATCTTTCCTATGCGGACAATCACATAGCCTTGGCGAATTGATAGGTTTCCGGATTTTACAAGGGCTCGCAGGTGGTGGTTTACTTTCCACGGCACAGGCGATCCTGCTAGATACCTGGCCCCATGAACAGGCCAGCACAGCTACCGTCTTGTTTAGCGCAGGCGCAATTTTCGGCCCTACGGTAGGCCCTGCAATCGGTGGTTATATTATTGACCATGCAGCCTGGCGCTGGATATTTTATGTGAACATCCCTTTTGGGATTTTAGCCGCGGCCTTCACTTACTTGTTTTTGCGGCCCACACCGCATGCTGGTAAAGGCAAACAAGTCGACTGGTTGGGTATCGGACTGCTGGCATTAACCGTTGGCAGCTTACAATTCATTTTAGAAAAGGGACAGGACTTTGGATGGTTTTCCAGCATTTACATCGTCTTGCTGACCATTGTAGCAGCAATCGGACTTTTACTGTTTTTACGTCGTGAATTAAAAATTGATTATCCGGTGGTCAACTTTAAGATCATGCGTCACAAAAGTTTCGCTGCGGGGATGATCACTTCCTTTGTATTCGGCGTAGCCTTTTACGGCTCATTGTTTTTATTTCCGATATTTTGTCAAACCATACTGGGATTTTCAGCGCAAAGAACCGGCTTGTTGCTTGCGCCAAGCGGTCTGTTTACTTTATTCACCATGCCGGTTGTCGGTGTCTTATTGAAGAAAAAAGTACCTGCACAATTCATAGCAACCTTCGGCGCTATCCTCTTTTTTAGCTTCTCTTTTTGGCTGGGCCATTTTGGAATGTCATCAACTCCGGGTGATTTCTTTTGGCCTTTAGCCTTGCGGGGGGTAGGCATGGCGATGTTATTTGTTCCGATACTCAATGTGGCTGTAGCCAGTTTACAGGGAGCGGAAATTGGCCAGGGAACAGGCTTGAACAATATGATGCGCCAGTTGGGAGGCTCATTGGGTATTGCGGTAATCACCATTTTTATTCACTTCCGTTTTTTGTCCCATATCCAAGCTCTCCAACCTTTGACAGGCAGTTTAACAGCTGCTGCTAATAAACAGGGGCTGCTGCTGACTTATCATGATTCTTACCTGGCAGTAGGTTTTATCATGCTGATAGGGATTCCTCTGTTATACATGGCCCCACTTAAAAAGCGAGTAGTATGAAGATAGACGAAGTAATACAATGCACAAACTTTGAAGATAATTACCAGAAGGCAGTTATCAATATCCAATACACTTATAACTGGTTAAACCAAGTTTTTCGCGGTGATTTCCAAACGTTTAAGTTGACTGATATAGCAGGCAACCTTACCGCACAAGAAGCAGAAACATTGAGCAATCTTTTGGACAAACTGAGGGGAGTGATTAACCATTCAAATGTTAATTCATGATCATCAAATTCAATATAAAAACATAAACAAAAAATCAATGGAACAAATTATGAACACGATTAACCAAATCACACCGCAATCGGCGGGGGCGCTGGCCTTCAGCCCTGATGGTGTACTATTCTTAGGCGATAACAAGCTGGGAGCCGTTTTCGCCTTTGAGACGGAACGCGGCCAGGCCCCGGCTTTGCTTGATCCCTTTATTTTCGAATCGATTGATGAGAAGATTGCCACTGCGTTGGGAGTTTCAGCCAAAAGCCTGGTGATGAATGGCATGGCAGTCCACCCCGTGACACGTCAGCCATACCTGTCAGTTGGTGTACGCAAGGGTGATATTTTGGAGCCGGCGGTCGTAAGTATCTCTCTTGATGGAGAAATTCACCAGTTCGATCTCACATCGTCAAATGTGACGGTGCACCAATTGACTGACGTTCCCGACGAAAACAAGCACTTTAAATCACGCGCCGGCACTTTTCCATATCCGCCAGCGGAAGTTTTTGAAGCGAAAGCGCGTACACCGCTTCGCTCTATGACAATTGTGGATCTGAAATTTCACGCTGGAGAAGTTTATGTCGCCGGTGTCTCGAACCAGGAGTTTTCCTCTACTTTGCGCAGGATACCTTATCCGTTTACCGGTGCGGCCAGTGAGACACAATTAGAAATTTATCACGTCGCTCATGGCATCTACGAAACCCGCGCGCCAATAAGGGCAATGCAATTTGCCAACATCGATGGTGAGGATACACTTATAGCCGCATACGCCTGCAGCCCGCTTGTTACCATTCCGGTTTCCGAGCTTAATCATGGCGCAAAAGTAAGGGGTAAAACAATTGGCGATATGGGCAATGGGCAGCCGATCAGCATGGTTGCCTTCCGTGACGGTGAACAGGATAAACTTTTCATTACACTTCTCGGTCGCGGCCCTATGATAGTTCCAATCTCCGGAATTAGTTCTGCCGACGGCTTCACGCCCGAAAACCGTCCTGGCCAAGGCCCTATGCTGGATCAACACCCTGCCATGCCTGCCGGGCCTGTTGGCAAGCAGGTGCTATTTGTTGGATCTTCCTTACTCGCAGACCTATTCAGCGAACGTTTCTTTGTATCGTTGACGCGTTACCCGGATACCGGCGATCTGACACTTGAAACCCTATGGTTAGCCCACTTCCCGCAAGGATAGATAAGATTTGGGTAGAATTCGATTTCCCTGGTGTCGAGATGGTGCATAAGAAAGCTATTCAGCAATAATGATCCGCATCTCTCCTGAAGCTATGGTGCTTCCTGCGAATACTTTGCGGTTCTACATTCATTTTTCAAGGCCAGGAGAGGCGCACTTTGATCGTGAGCAACTCCAACTGATAAACGAGGAAGGTCAGGTAGTACCTGACCCCTTCCTTGTTTTTTCTCAGGAGCTTTGGTGTTATGATGGGTGCCGTCTAACAGTGTTTATGGAGCCAGGAAGGATCAAGCGCGGTATGGGTGAAGCCCCCTCACACGAGCCTGTGTTTATTGTTGGACGAAAATATAGCCTTGTGCTTACGGCACTTGGACAAACAGCCAGCCACACCTTCCGGGTAGGCGATCCTGTCCTGGAAGTGATCGATGAGGCCGGCTGGCGTATCGTCTCCCCAAATGTGGGGAGTCTCGATCCTGCCGTCTTGCATTTTGACCGGGTTATGGACGCCGCCCTTTGCGAGGATGAGATGAGAATTATGACACCTTCCGGTGAGGTTCAAACGCGCGCGTCACTCTTACCCGATGGAACCACAATGGAGTTTATCCCGAAACACCCTTGGAGCGCAGAAGAGCATAGTCTTGTTGTGTCTGACCGTTTCGAAGACGTTTGTGGCAACAGATTGGGCGAGGCTCTTGACCATGACCTCGGCGCAATTGGAAGCCCGCGAGATGGGATGATCAACTTCACCCCCACAACTGAATTTGTATTCAACTTAACTAATAAATAACACATCGTTACAAAGTAAACATTATGAAAAAATTGGAAAACAAAGTCGCTGTTATTACCGGCGCTACCTCAGGTATGGCCCTGGCCACTGCCAAATTATTCGTAGAAGAAGGCGCCTATGTATTTATTACCGGTCGCAGGCAAAAAGAACTGGATGAAGCCGTTGCAGCCATTGGCAGCAATGTGACCGGATTTTTGGGTGATTCGGCAAACCTGTCAGACCTCGACCGCTTATTCGAAACGGTTAAGCGGGAAAAAGGACATATAGATATATTGTATGCCAGTGCCGGCGTCGCAGACTTCGTACCCTTTGGAGAGGTGAGTGAAGAAAGCTTTGATAAGCAGTTTAACCTCAATGCAAAGGGTACTTTCTTTACAGTGCAAAAGGCACTCCCGTTACTCCGTGACAACGCGTCTATCATCATGACCGGCACAATAGCCGCAAGAAAAGGAATGCCAAACCTAAGTGTATATGGTGCCAGCAAGGCAGGCCTACTGACTTATGCCAAAGCATGGACCAACGAACTAAAATCAAGGAGCATCCGAATTAACGTCATTAGTCCGGGCCCAATTGAGACGGCTGCTTTTGAAGGAAAGGATGACATGAAGAAGCACATGGCTTCACTTATTCCAATGGGGCGTATGGGGCAATCTGAAGAAATCGCTACTACGGCATTATTCCTGGCATCAGCAGATTCGAGTTTCATTACAGGTAGTGAAATTTGTGTCGATGGTGGTATGGCACAGGTATGATTTAATTACTAAAGCAAATGATCAATGAAACGTTCTCCTTTTTATAAAGCTAAAATAATTAGGAGGACGTTTTTTGATGGCTTTAAAAATCATCTTTATCGATTTTATCCAGCATATGTCGTTTAAGTGGACATTCCGGAGCCGTTGATCACCTAGTTCTGGAATATAAGAACTAAATCTTATTACAATGAATTCAGCTTATTTATATGTTCGTGTTAGCACTGACGAACAGAAAAGAAAAGGCCACTCTTTGCCTGAACAAGAAGATCGATTGATAAAATACTGCGAATACAATAACATCATAGTTAAAGGTGTTTTTCGTGAATACTTTTCAGCCAAAACTTTTAATCGCCTGGAGTGGATAAAGCTGCTTGCCGTTCTAAAAAAAAGTTCACCTAAAGAAACGAATAACATCCTCTTTGTAAAATGGGACCGTTTCAGTCGCAATGTTGAATTTGCTTATGAAATGATTGGCATTTTAAGAAAATATAAAACAACAGCAGTAGCTATAGATCAGCCAGTTGATTTTGCAATACCGGAGAGTTCTTTAATGCATGTAGTTTATTTGGCTATCCCACAGGCAGAGAATGAAAGGCGGTCGCTTAATACTAAAAACGGAATCCGAAGAGCCAAACAATTGGGCCGATACCCCAGTAAAGCACCCATTGGCTACACCAATCAATGTGCAACTGATGGAAAAAATATATAGCTCCACATTGGCCTGATGCCGACCTTATCAAATGGTCATTCCAACAGTTAGCTAAAAATGCTTATCGTATCGAAGACGTGAGAAGAATGGCTAATGCTAAAGGATTACAATGTTCCCGATCAAATTTTTGGAAACTTCTACATAATCCTGTTTATTGTGGTTACGTTCCTTGCTCATTAAGCGAATTTGAAGAACAGCAATTGGTAAAGGGTATACATGAACCCATAATTACAGCAATATTGTATAATGAAGTTCAAAACATCATTAATACAAAAAGAAAGGTTGTTAAAAAAACTCGTGAAGCAAACGAGATGTTTGTCTTGCACAAGCATTTGATTTGTCCTGTTTGTAATCGCAAACTATGTGGAAGTTTTTCTAAGGGAAGAACTAAGACGTATCCATACTACCATTATAAAACAAGTTGCAAAATCAGGTTTAAAGCAGATATAATCAACGAGAGTTATAAAGATAAATTGAAGAAAATCAAACTTTCATCTGGTGTTATTCCGTTGTTTGACATAATTGTAAAGGATATAAATGTTAATACCCAACTCAGTGAGCATTTAAACGAACGAAAATCTTTATCGGAACAGATCAAGGAACAAGAACTTTTTATTGCCAAAGTAAGAAAGTTATTTGTAGCAGGAAAGATAGAATTCGATGATTTTTCTAAACTAAAAAAAGAGTATTTAAATATTTCGAGTGTTTTAAATGATGAATTGAACAAAGTTATGATCAAGCTAAGTTGTATTAACAAACAACTCAATTTATTTTACTCTTTCGACAAAGCCCTTTATAAATTCAAGCATCTGAATGTCAATGAAAAAATGCACGTAATAAATTTTATACCACCGGGTAATATTGATACCTATGGAAATTTTTCATTGCACTTAAATCATGCTTTGTCAAAAATTCTTTCAATAAAAAAACATAGTTCTAAACCGGTACAGATTGCTCCATTGATAAAAACTGAGTTGTTCGCACCAAATCGACAATTTAAAGATCGAAATGTATCAATTAAAAAGACTGTTTATATTTTGGCTCAAAATAAAATAGATGTGGCTGAGGAGAAAGCCAGTATCATCTTGGATTTTCTTTATCTTGTAGCTAAATTCAGTAGGCCTAAAGATAAAATGCCCCACAGCACCTTAAGTGGAAATCGAACCTTGAAAATGAAGCTTAAACCCTCAGCAGTTCACGAAAACAGACCAGATTTAGAAACGGTATAAAATTTAAAAGATAAAAACCGAACCACTTTTCGCTGCACGCTAACAGTCTGCTTATGAGATTTTTATGGGTATAAAAAAAGGAAACAACCAAAAGTGGTTGTTCCCTTAAGTGATCCCGCTGGGATGATTTTGTGATCCTGCTGAGAAATATTTATGTGCCATTAGGCGCTTTAAAAGCCCTTTTTTCATTTTTCATCAGAACAGGGCACCACTATGGGCACCAATTATTTTGACATGGTTTAATAAGCTTAAAAAATGCTTAGTCATCCCATATCAAATATAGGAGATTAAGTTGCTTCCCACAAAAAATATAATAAAATAATGGATGATGCACAGTTGATTTTTTAATGGGCATTGCATGAGAACAAGGGGGATAATCTTATTTTTTTGAGCCGTGAAAAGCATGGATTGTCAGAAAGATTTTAACGCTATGTATTATTTGGCTATGTCTCTTACCGCGACAATTAGTTCATAATATGCCCACCAAGCAGCTACAAGAATATTTGGACTTAAATTATATCCGTTAATTCGGGGCTGAATATGTACATGGTTAACCTCGCTTATGAATTGCGCGGACTTCCATTTAATATCGGCAAAAGTTTGTTCCGAATAGCTAATTTACCGGCCACCAGGGTACAAGTACAGGATAAGAGGCACTGACGTGCCGCCAAGTATGCGATAACCGATCAGGATGGTCATACAGGAAGATATATCATTGAAGAATATTTGCTGAACCTCTAAGTTTCGCCTGCTAAAAATGACTTCCCTATTATTTTATAACTGTTGGCTTTTTGGTTAATAATCCCATCTTTGAAAACAGTACAAATTATATATATACTATTATAAATGAAAGGGATTTACTTCATAACGATTATCTTTTTATCCTTATTATTTCGGGGGATGCCAGTACATGCACAGGAAATAGACACATTGGTCGATGTTGGCGGCTATAGAATACATTTTCATATAATTAACGGAAAAGGCACTCCAATTCTTTTTGAATCAGGCGGTGGTGATGACGCAAGTGTTTGGCAAATTTTACTCAGTGATATCCGCAAAAAAGTAAATGCGCCACTGATCACCTATGACCGGGCAGGATTTGGGAAAAGTGGACTGGATACATCAAATATGGGAATTGTAATTGAAGTGAAAAAACTGGAAGATGGTTTGAAGATTTTAGGCTATGATAAAAATTATTTTTTGGTTGCTCATTCTTTTGGAGGATGTTATTCAATGGTATTCGCAGAACGAAATCTTCACAAAATCAAAGGCGCAGTTTTCATTGATATAAATACGCCCTGCTTTATGACCGTACAAAAAACTAAAGAAATACAGCAATCTTTTAGTTCACAACTTCCGGCATTAAAAAAAGAACGGCCAGGAATATATTATTCGTTGTTGAATTATGATATATCCAACCAAAAAATGCGGGAGGCGGCGCCAAATATATCTGTTCCAATGACCATTATTTCCTCAGATCATCCGCCGACCCAAGGTGCAGATAGTGTCTCCTGGAAAAGCTGCCAAAAAACTTTTGCACTTGAACAAACTAACAGGAAATTTATTCTGGCAAGCGGTACAAGTCATTATGTTTATAAAGAAAACCCCGATCTTGTAACCAAGGAGATATTCACTTTATATCAAAAAGTGTGTAAATAATATACCGTACCTAACAATATTTTCAAGGGATTTTATGATAAATACACTAACAATTGAAAGTGGCAAAATAAATTTTATAAGGACCGGGCCAAGATCTGGAAACACTGTAGTGTTACTGCATCCGATGGGAATGGATCTTACATTATGGGGGGATCAAATACTTGCGCTTAAAACCAAATTTGATGTTATTGCTCTTGATTTGCCAGGCCATGGGTTTTCCGGAAGACTCGAAGGTGAACATTCATTTGAGAATCTTGCCACCGTCATTGTGAGTTTTATTGAAAATATATCCGTTGAAGCTTTTCACCTCGTCGGGATTTCATACGGGGGAATGATCGCTCAGGAAGTGGCTATTAGAAATCCAGATCTTGTCTTGTCACTTACCTTAATCGCTACAGCTTGCACCTTTCCTGACAGTGTGCGGCAAATTTTAAGGGATAGAGCGGAATTCACGAGAAATAAAGGTATTGTAGCGTTAGCGCCACTTTCATTGGCTCGTTGGTTTACCCCTGAGTTTTCAGCAGAACGACCGGATGTGATAGATAGGATAACCAAATTACTTTATCTGCAGGATGCATTTGATCATGCTACAATATGGGATACTGTTGCTTCCCTGGATTCAGAATCACGGCTAGGGGAACTTTCTCTACCGGCTTTGATAATTGTTGGCGACAAAGATGCAAGTACGCCAATAGCTTCGGCAGAAGTCATGGCAAAAGCGCTCAAATCCAATAACATTCAAATAGTGAAGAATGCAGCGCATTTTCCAATGCTTGAAAAGCCGGAATTAGTAAATAATTTATTGCTTACTTTTTTTGATTCATTATAATGATTCAAAAGATAATATTAGCGCTCGGGAAACTCATAAGCGGAACAAAAGCCACTCAGATCTTTACTTAAAGCCTCTTTTCTGAATACCTTTTGCTTATCATGTAAAGGCAATAGCGGGCTAACACCCATTTATTACAAGTTATACGTTTATAAAAAATTACATGATAACCACCAATGCCTTTCCCGATTTTTTTTCCCAGGCATTTTCAATATTCTCCAATAAAACTGTTTCGACATCTATGATCAGGTGACCGTTAGCTGCCAGTTTAAACATTTCCGGTAAAATATTTTTCATATATTCTTTCAATTGATCTCTTGAAAAACTACCCATGCCCGAGCCTAATATTTCAATAGGAGAACTTCTCAAAAACGCAGAAGGAAGTGTTATGTCGGCACCTGCCATTTCGCCAACGGTAACCAGCTTCACCGGGTGATTAGACATATGCAGGAATGATTTCAGAATCATTTCAACGGGATGCCCCCATAAATAATCGATGACAATATCAACCGGGGTACGTTGATGAATTTCTTTAATTTGTTTAATAAAGGACTCATCATCTTGATTCAAGGATACAACCTGGGTTGCGCCGAGCGCCTTCAAAGAGTCAAGACTTTCCGGATTCCTGCCAATGCCGATAATATTTTTGGCACCATAGTAACGGGCAAGTTGTACGGCAACTTTTCCGGTTAAGCCGGTAGCTCCATTTATCAAAATAGTTTGACCTGGTTGGACTTTAGCGCGCTCAATTAAGGCAACACCCGCACCTACCAATGCGTTTGGCAGCCCGGCGGCAACTGCCATATCGATATGATCGGGCAATACAGTCCACATATTCCTATTGACCAATGCCTTTTCGCCCATCATCCCGGTAATGCCTGCGGCATATACAAGCCTGCCATCTTCAAGGACACCGATGCCATCGAGCCCGACAACAATAGGGAAAAAGGGAAAATGTGTATAATGCTTGCCGCTGGATTTTAACAAATCGAGTTGAGTAATAGTTGCGGCTTTTACGTTGATTATAACCTCATATCATTTTGTGGTATGGGGTCCGGGAATTCGGCATATTTAGGTACGGTTCCTTCTTTGGCTAATACGGCTGCTTTCATGATCTTTGCGCTATTTTTTAATTTATTGCTGCAAAGTAACCGTTATCATGTTGCTATGGCAATGGCCGTTTCAAGGTAATTGCTATACTATTTGCGGTTTATCATCCGGAATGTTAAGGGTGTCATTTTAGCGAAGTTTTTGAAAATCCGGGAAAAGTAGGTAGCTTCTTCATAGCCCAGTTGATAAGCAATCTCTTTAACACTAAGTTCTGTGTAGAGCAAAAGTCGTTTCGCTTCAAGGATAATCTGTTGACGGATCAGATAACTCAATGCAAAACCCGTATATTTTTTTAATACTTCATTCAAATAGGATTCAGATATATTCATCATTTCCGCATACGCTGACGGTTTTTTTATGGATGAAAAATGCTTCAGCAATAGTACTCTGAAACGCTCCGGAATTTGAGCTGGCTTCGAAGAGAGTTGGCTGCTATCTTTAGCTATCATAAAGCAGCCGGCAATAATTCCTAGAAAGGATTGAAGTATAGTATGCATTACTGCCACTTGAAAAGGCTGACCGGCATCTTCCCGGTATTTTTGAACAAGCAAGGAAAGCAAATGGTCACACTGTGTAAACTGTTCCGGTGATAGAGTTATCAACTGTTGCAAAGGGAAATTACCTTCAAATACAGCGCTGTAATCAGGCGGAATAATTATTGGTTCTACTAATAGGAGCCAACCGGTGACCTGTTCTTTCGGAGAGAAGCGACGATGGATTTGTCCCGGGAGGATATAAAATATAGAAGAATTTGTTAATGTAAAATCATTAAAATCTACCGTCATGCAAGCCTGGCCATCAGCTATCAATTGGAATATGTAAAAATCATCCCGATGAAAATCCAGTTTTGAGTGAATTTCTGACGGTTGCTTCATATCAGCTTGTAACGGTTGAATGTAAAACCCTTTCAGAGCCGACTCCTGCATTTTAAACAATGGGATATGCTTCATGATTCGAAATTAACTCGTAGCAAATATAAAGAACAAACTTTTCCAATCGCGATAAATTAAGTTTGAAAGCCAGGGTATGTTATACCATTATTTCCCAATTTCTTCAGTAGAAGTGATATTTGCTATAAATAATGAAAATTTTAGATATGCAAATTGGATGACCACAAATTCATTAGTTCTCAAAATATTTTTCTATTATATTGCATAATGAAATTAGATTTGTTTCAGGTGGACAGTTTTACTGAGGAAATCTTTAAAGGTAACCCGGCTTGTGTCGTACCGTTGACTAGTTGGCTCAGTAATGATATTTTACTCAATATCGCAAAGGAAAATGCTGTAGCAGAAACAGCATTTTTTGTTAGCAATCCTGATGGCATACATTTAAGATGGTTTACAGCTGAAATCGAAATGGATTTATGCGGCCATGCAACCTTGGCGACGGCACATGTCCTCAAAACAGTTTTAGGACATCCTGGGAAGGACGTTATATTTACAACCGCAAGCGGCGAACTATTAGTTTCAGTACAAGACGGGTTATATACATTGGATTTACCTTCAAGAAAACCAATTGTTAGTGAGTTGCCTGAAACGATTAAAAAAGCATTGAATGTACAGCCAACTATTGTTCTGAAATCCAGGGATTATATTCTTGTTTATGATAGTGAAAAAGCGATAAAAGACCTTCAGATTGACCGCCAAATATTTGATCAGATTAACCTTGACCCCGGCGGAGTCGTTGTTACTGCCAAGGGCGAAGCATACGACTTTGTATCAAGATATTTCACCCCTCAATCAACCATTTTAGAAGACCCTGTTACTGGTTCATCGCACTGCTCATTAATACCTTATTGGTCAGAGCAACTCATGAAAAAAGAAATGCATGCAATGCAATTATCTGAACGAACCGGAATGCTTTATTGTACCGATAAAGGTGATAGAGTCTTAATAGCGGGATATGCTAAAACTTACTCCGTAGGTGCGCTTTGGACTGAATAGTTCAATTCAAGACAAAGGCATGAAAGTACCCCAGACCACGAAATCTACACGGATGAAATAATGAACCTTCGTTTGATGATAGGATCAGTCATTGTTTTTAAGGATTTGGAGAAGTTATATCATCCGTTCAATGACATTCTTATTCTTTTTATCATATAATGAGTTAGTGGCACAGCCAAATAATCTGATGCTTTCTTCCATGACGAAAACTTTGCGATAACAATTTCATTAGCCTTATCAATAAAAAGATTTTGTCCATGTATCCCCATGGCGAATAGGATTTGGGGCTGATCATCGATGATATACCAACCATTGCGGTAGCACATGTGTTTGCTGATGGGTGCAAACAATTTACCCCATTGGCCATTCTTCCAAGCGTCGGGATCACCATTTTTCGAAATATCTTCGATCAATGATATCGGTACAATTTCCTTTGAATCAATTATACCGCCATCTATAATAAGCTGGCCGATACGAGCGAAATCGCGGGCTGTTGCGCAAAGTCCTCCTGTACATCGTGGAGCCCCGTCTTTATCAACAGTGATGTATGCTGCATTTTCAGCACCCATCGGTTTCCAGAGCAAATCACTCAAAAGGCTGTTAATGCTGCGATTGGCGGCACTTTCAATCGCCCAGCCTAAGAGATCTGTGTTCGATGATTCATACCTGAAATTGTCATCATTTGATCTCTCCGTATGCTTTATCTGGCAATAAAACTCGTGTAGGCTGATCGGCGTACCTTCCACAACAGGCTCCCAATTGGTTGCTGAATCATATAGATTTTGCTCATCCTTGGTTAGTACTATTCCCGCGCGCATATCCAGCAACTGTCGCAAGGTCACATTCTGATAGACGGTTCCACGAATTTGTGGAACATAGGTGGAAACGGCAGCATTCAGATCAATATCTCCATTATGTTCCAATATACCTGCGACAAGCCCGATTACCGCCTTTGTAGCTGACATTAGTATATGTGGGGTGTGCCGATCATTTCCGTTTTGATAGGATTCATACGCGATTTCGCCTTTATGAAGAACAACTATAGCGTCGGTTGATGTAACTTTGAGAAACAACTTAAATAGAATTCCTTTTAAAGACTTTGAAGCAACTTTCAGGACATTTGGATGGCCTGTCTCATTTTCAACAGGCTTTGATGGGATAAGTTTTTTGACATTATGAAACGCCCAACGATTGAAAGGCCGAGTCCTCCAGTTAGTGATATTGGTACTGTTTTTCGCATTATTGATTTCAAAGCTCTTTGACATTTTACAGGTTTTAGTACCGGCAAAATTGATGGATTTTGTGGGTTCTTTTTTTGCCAAATGGCAAAAACTATTTGATATTTTTTCTAATCCTGCTCAAGGAAGACTGCTTAATACCCAAGTAAGATGCCAGCGCAGATAATGGTATTCTATTAGCCAGCCCGGGATAAATTTTTAAAAATTCAAGATAGCGTGTTTTCGCATCTTGGATCAGCATATTGTTGCTAATTGTCAATTTACTTGTTAATGCTACGGCTACAATCCTTGAAAAGATATCATTCCACCATGGAATTTCAGATGCAAGCTCGATCAAGTCCTTTTCGGAAAGAACCAGCAATTTGCAATCTGAAACAGCTTCAAAACTGACTTCAGATGGCGTTTTATTATTAAAACTGGGAATATTTAATGCGAAATGATTCTCTAAAATAAATGCCCTGGTAATATCTTCCCCTTGATTGTTTACATAACAAACCCGCAACACTCCCTCTGTAACAAATCCAAGTTGTTTAGCTACTTTTCCGGTTTCTAAAAAGTAACTCCCTTTTTTAAGGGTTTTCAAATGAATTTTGCTTTTTATTAATTCGATATCATGCCCGTTAAGTACATGATATTTTAAAAGACTATTTATAAGTTCTTTCATATTATGCGTATCAGCCATCCGAGATTAGTAACAGTTGGAATTTTTGTAAAGCCAGGCTGGCTTTTATTTTAATAAGTGATGTTACCAAATTTAGTTGTTTTTTCAGTAGATATTAACCAATAAAAAGCAAAACCACAAAACTTCTTAATTTAGCCAAAACGCGAAATCGAACTATGCTATTGCTCTTTGATGTCTCGTCCTCCGCCTCATGGTGCAGTTGTATCACCAACTATAGAAACACTCGTCGATAAATATGCCCGACTTACCAACTATTTTGTCCAGATCAACTAGTATATCATTGATAAGCTGTAGCCGACCTGTTAATATTGTCTCAAATAGATGAGCGTAAAATTAAAGAATCATGAACAAATCAAAATTAAGTGGGCGCAGAAAGAGCCTGTTATTTATATTGATATTAATTTTATTAACCTTTAGTGCTATTCAATTCATCAGGCCTGAATTAATCAATGCGCCGGTTACAGGAGATTTAAAAGCACCAGAGCAGGTAAAAGGTATCCTTAAACGCGCTTGTTATGATTGTCATTCTAACGAAACCCAGTTGAGATGGTTTGATAAAATTTCCCCTATATACTGCCGGGTCGCTTCTCATGTTAAGGTAGGCAGGGCAGGCCTGAATTTCTCCGAATGGAACAAGCTTTCCCCTGCAGACCAAAAAGCGAAATTGTGGGAGGCAGTTAATCAAATAGCTGAAGGGGCTATGCCCTTGAAGGATTACGAACTTGTTCATCCGTCCGCAAGAGTCTCCGCAAGTGATCTCGATATTTTAAAAAGGTACCTTGCCGGAATGGTTCATACTAAAATTGACGATACCGGAAAATGGAATGCAGAAAAAGCACAACGTGAAAATAGTCAACAGCACAAAGTCGTATCGTCAAGGCTGCCGACAGCCTTGAATGGTATAACCTATATTCCGGATTATAAGAACTGGCAATCGATAAGCACAACTGAAAGATTTGATAACGGGACTATGCGCGTGATATTCGGAAACGATGTCGCTGTCAAAGCCATAAGACAGGGCAAAATGCGACCCTGGCCGAACGGCACTACCTTCGCTAAAGTTGCCTGGGATCAATTGACCGACAAAAATGGAAATAGTCATACCGGGGCCTTTAAGCAAATTGAATATATGATCAAGGATGACAAAAAATATGCGTCCACAGGAGGGTGGGGCTTCGCACGTTTCAAGACACCTAAAATGGTTCCCTACGGAAAAACGGTATTATTTGCCAATGAGTGCATTAACTGCCACAGGCCAATGAAGAATGAAGATTTTGTATTCACTTTACCGATCAAGCAATAGTCTTATGAAAAATATTATCATCTTATTAATTATTAGCCTACTGGCAATTTCTTGCAAGCCTAAAATTGACAGCCAGGATTTGACAAATGACATTGCTTCATTACCTTCCGCTTTGATCTTTTCTAAATCTGGATTGAAAGTAATTAATTCCTCTATAAATAAAGCGCAAGGTACAATGTCAACACTTTATGGAAATCAACTGGCGCTGATTAATTTTAAATCGGATAGCAACAAATTAGCCCCGGGTGAAGTGATTGAACTGATTACCTGGAAGCAGCAAGCGGACGAGCACTGGTTCGGAGCAAATATTCCAGGAAATCTTCAAGCCCTGGAAGTGATAAAAACAGGCCTTGGACCTTTGGCGTCGACAACTTATTATCGGTTTTTAGGCCGAACCCTGAAACCCGACAATGATACCACTAAAAATCAATCCAGGATAAACTATATCTTCGAACAAAAAGCGTCAGTTATGCCATGATCGTGACAGAAAAAAGCCACTTAGGCAACAAGATAATTTTTAATGTATCACCAAAATTAATCTGGTGCAGCGCGCTCTTTATGGGCGTGCTCGCTTCCGTTCCCAAGATTTTGCAGTTACATATTACCCTTGTTGAGCTTTCTGTAGATTCTTCAGTTGCCTTTTTGTTTTCTCTCTCTGTATGGTATTATAATATTTACAGTTTGCCCAAGTTTTCAAGCAAACATCGCAACGGTCAGTTTTTTACATGGCGCTTGATTTATAGTCTATTAATAGGTGTTTTCGTGATGCTAATCTTGGTAGGTGCCCATCAATGGATGTTTCCGAGTTATCATTTTCTATCCATGATTATGATGTTCGAATTCCGGGGAATATTGATCAATTTAACGATTTATATGTTTCTCTACCTGCTTTTTCAAAGTTATCTGACTCAATTGATCAGTGTAGAGCTGGAACGCGTTCAGGCGGATCATCTTGGAGCCCAATACGAGTTGTTAAAACAACAGATCAATCCGCATTTTCTTTTTAACAGCCTGAGCACCTTAAAGGCGATGATTGAAATTGACGATGAACATGCTGTAGAATTTATCTTAAAGCTATCCGATTTTTACCGCTTCACACTTGAAAACAGAAAGCGAGATATTATCCCATTAATGGAAGAATTAAGTATTTTAAACGCATATATATTTTTGCTTCAGGCGAGGTTTGAAGAAGGGATTAGTTTGGTTAACACAATAGGGCCGGATCATAGCCTGACTTACATTCCACCTTTTACACTTCAATTGCTCGTCGAAAACTGTATCAAACATAATGTAGTTTCAGTAGAACGACCGCTGAGGATCAAACTATATATTCAAGATAATCATCTGATTGTCGAAAACAGCGTTCAGCTAAAGAAGATCCCAGGAGCCTCAACTGCTATGGGGCTGGAAAACATCAATCAGCGTTACCAGCACCTGATCCAACAACAGATAGAGATAGAGAAAGGCGCAGAAAAATTTAAAGTTATACTCCCGTTGATTTATGAAAATTCTCATTGTTGAAGATGAAATAAAGACGGCAAGGGCGCTGGCCCTGTTGATCTCATCGGTATCACCTGGTGCACAAATTGCGGCATCAATACCTAGTGTGGAAACTGCCGTCAACTACTTATCCAGCAACGAACAACCAGATCTGATCTTTATGGACGTGCAACTTGCTGACGCCTTGTGTTTTGAGATTTTCAAATCTATAAAGGTGACATCGCCGGTAATATTTTGTACAGCCTATGATGAATATGCCTTGGATGCTTTCAAGGCGAACGGCATCGACTATATATTAAAGCCTTTTTCAAGGGAAAGCATCAGTTCCGCGCTATCAAAGGTAAATCAGTTCAAAAACTTTTTTCAGACCCGGGCAAATGCACTCCCTGATTTGGAGGCCCTGATCAGCAAAATTAGTGTAAATGGTAAAAAGAGCTTCCTGGTGTTCAAGAATAATAAATATCTAAGCCTGGAAACCAATAATATAGCATTCTTCTACGTGCATAACGACACCTCTACCATTTTCACTTTTACGCAAGAGGAATATCCTGTTACCCTTTCTCTGGAGGAAATCCATAGTCTTCTTGATACCACGCAATTTTTCAGGATCAACCGTCAATACTTGATTAATTTTAAAGCTATCAAAGAAGTAGAGCATTATTTTGCCAGAAAGTTATTGGTCCGCATGTCCGTTCCGACAACGGAAAACCTGATTGTTGGTAAAGAAAAATCCGCATTATTCCTGAAGTGGTTGGAAGATAGATAAATTAAGTTTAGTGCAAGCGAAAGGTAGTAGATTAGAAATTCCCTGGTTTTGTTTTACACCAACGGGATCTCAAACGTCAAAATTATTGCAATATGAAAAAATCAAAATATAGTATTTCGCACGCTTTCATTGCGGGATTTATAGCGATTACAGCAAATACACTATTATTAAAGGCAGCTGCCCTCGTCCATATCAAAGCCGAAGGGGGCGGCCTGCTCAAACTGTTTATCAGGGACACCAGGGTTTTTTCCTGGCTGCAGACTCTTTTTCAAACTTCTTTTTTCCCTTTCGCGTTTCACTACCTTACAGGCTTTGTCATGGTAGGTATTTATGTTTACATAAGTCCAATTTTTAACTT
>Ga0302315_10001841_pt1 | contig 20728 bp, 19 predicted proteins | sample III_Palsa_N3_1_FD_200532 | JGI IMG/M metagenome (GOLD analysis project Ga0302315, IMG submission 200532) | Peat permafrost microbial communities from Stordalen Mire near Abisko, Sweden - III_Palsa_N3_1 | ecosystem: Environmental > Terrestrial > Soil > Palsa > Peat permafrost | place: Sweden...
TCATCAACGGTTTCAAGGTGACCGGGCCATCCTACATGGGCGGCGCTCTGGACTGGCTGACGCCGTTCAGCCTGCTCACGGGCGTCGGCCTTATCGTGGCCTATGCCCTGCTCGGCAGCACCTGGCTCATCATGAAGACCGAGGGGGCCCTGCAACGACGCATGAGTGGCCTGGCCCGACCCGTCGCGTTCGCCCTGCTGGCGGTCATTGGCATCGTCAGCCTGTGCACACCGCTCACTCAACCGGACGTCGCCGCGCGCTGGTTCTCGTTGCCAAATCTTTTCTTCTTCGCCCCGGTACCGCTGCTCGTCCTTGCGACTACCTGGGGAATCCTCGGCGCCTTGAAGCGCGAGACCCACGCGGCGCCTTTTCTCCTCACCTTGTTCCTGATGCTGCTGGGCTACAGCGGCTTCGCGATCAGCCTGTGGCCCAACATCATCCCACCCGGCGTCTCAATTCGGCAGGCCGCCGGGCCGGCCGAGAGCATGGGATTCACCCTCGTCGGGGCGCTGTTCATCATCCCCGTCATCCTCGCTTACACGTCCTGGTCCTACTTTGTGTTCCGCGGCAAGGTGAAAGCTGGGGAGAGTTATCACTGATGGCATCTCCACCGCGATCCGAACATCGGCTCTGGGTCTGCCGCCTCGGCTGGCTCATTGTGATCTGGATGCTGAGCGTGCTCACGCTCGCCGTCGTGGCGGCGCTGTTGCGCACCTTGATGAATTTCGCCGGCCTGACGGTTTGAGCCAGTTATCCTTGTCCGGCGATTGCCGGTATCCCGGCAAATGCTGCAGCAGCGCGATGAAGCAAGCGCGCGCCAACTGTGAATAACCATATGTCCACGGAAGGAGCAAAACCCCAATGAATGTACGTCGTGTTGTGACCGGGCACAGTTCCACCGGAGAAGCAGTCTTTGTAAGTGACGCGCAAGTCGAGCCCATTACGCTCATTCTCCAGCCGGGACTGGCGATTCATAATATTTGGGGCTCTGACCAGCCACCTTCGTTTCCTGACGCCGGCGCGATGCCACCGCACTCCCTTTACTTCCCTCCCGTCAACGGATTCCGTTTCGGCCTCATTACATTTCCTCCCGAGTCCGAGAGACCGGCACAGGACATTGATGCAAAGGCCGGGGCGGCCGAGATGGAGCTGAAATTGCCGGGTGTGGCAGCGTACTTTGAGCCCGACCACCCTGGCATGCACCGCACGGATACGGTTGATTTTGAATATATAGTCTCGGGTGAGGTGTGGCTGGAGCTCGACGACGGCCATGAGGTCCTCTTGCGCGAGGGCGACAGCATTGTCCAAAACGGGACTCGACATGCGTGGCGCAACAGAGGGAGTATTCCCTGTCGTATGGTGGTCTGTCTGGTGGGTGCGAACCGCCGGGCAGATCTGCGGGCCGGCCCTGTACTGTAAATTCAATTTGGCATCTTACAGTGCGGTCGATTGGCATCATTAGATGCCAGGTGTTGCGATACGGATCCATGGCCGCGTGCCATGGTCTGGGTGACAACTTCCTTACCGAGGTCGAGGCCGCGTGTTCTTGCCTTAGTGAGTTGCAAGCCGTTGGTTCCAGGCTCGACGCGGAGCATCGGCGGCTCGGTTTGAGACGGTTTCCGTTTGGGCTGACCTACCGGACCACGTCCGCAGGGGTGCAGATCGTAGTCGTAGCCCACCGCCGAAGGCGATGGGGCTATTGGCAGCGGCGAAAGTAGTGCCCATTGGAGGCGAAATACCGCCAGCCGGTCCGTGTGAAATCCGTGTGATAACCATGAGCCTCCATGTGCTCTCGTGGGCGAATTCGGGGTTGCAACGGCCGCCCACCCAATGTTGACGAAAGTTAGTGACTAAGGATAATCAATGACTTGGGACCCAAGACTGGTTCCCGAGTCGGTCTTGGCGGTCCGGGGGCAAGGCACTCCATAAGGAGTTCGGGCGCTCGCTCCAGCCAAGTAAGGTTAGTACCCGGGAAGCACCAGACCGTCGCCGCAAGCCGAAGGACGCGCCGAGCGAGTCCAATCTTCTGATTGCGTGTGCGGACGGAAAGGCGACTGTGTGCTCTGCGATATCGTGCGAAACAATCGCTATTGACTCGGTCAAGTGGTAAGTGGCCGATGAAGGAGTCCAAGTCCCTCAAGACCACCGTATCTCGATCAATAGACTTCTTCTGTGCGTATTCCGCCAAATACTTTCGATCGCATCTTGGAAGGTACGTTGCGGCCGCACGCCAAAATTCTGATTTTCACGAAGTTCGTGTAAGCGATGCATCATGTAGCGCTCCGCCTCCTCGCGATTACGAGTACCCGTACTCTCACATAGGCGTCCGTAGTGCTTCGCACGCTTGTCGATATGCCACACATAGCCGCAGTTCCGGTTATAGCGCTTTGAAAGACCTGCTATTGAGTGGGACATGGTCGCTTCCTGCAGTAATGGGCTCAGACAGACCTGCTCTTACCGTAAAGATAGTGCGCCAGTTTCCCCTCAATTCTTGATACGGGGAATCCGCGCCTCGAATTCCCACGCAAACTCTCCGTGCTGGCTCTGAAATTTGAACAAGTTCTGGAATCAACCGGTTCGTGCCAGCGGGGACGCGCAAAGCGAGTCCGCAAGGTCCAGATGACGCACTCCGGCGTTCTCGAACGGAACTGCGGTGATTTCGCGGTGCAGTTCGTGCTGATGTTGCAGCAGTCGATCCTTGCTTTGGAACGCAGCCCTGATCGGTCGAAGGTAGACGCTTTGGCGCATCGCTGTGATGAGCTTCGCGGGAGAACTCTCGCTTGGTTTCCGTCGCCGCCGGTACCTGAGTCAACGAGTGCGGGCTCACAAGGAGTAGGAGCATGAGACAGCGACCATCAACCAAATTCAATTTCTGCAGTTTATTCTGATCCCGGGCGTCCATGATTGCGCCGACGTATCAGGCGGCAAGTGTCGCAAATCGTGGCAAGTATTGCTGCGACGCAGGTCGCGGCCACTTCCAACCAATGATCTTCGACGGGCCTGCACAGGCCGCCAGTTCACTTATTGGTGTCGTGTCGGACTATGTAGTACGTCATAGAAGGTCTGTCGGAGCCAGCGATTGTGACCGGTAGATTGTCTTGTGCAACCGCTCCCAGCGAAGGCAATGTCGGGCGCACCGCCTCAGGAACTGCCTCTGTGCATCCCAGATCATCGCGGTCAAACGCCTTTTCAATCTTAAACGTCTGGCTTACTGCCAAACTGAGTGGGTCAATCTGTTCTTTATAAGATACCTCTCCAAGATGTACTAGGCGACGAGCCCTAAGGTCGAATTCCGCAAGCCGCTCTTCGAGCGTTTCGGGATCGAGATCGTACCCGCGGCGTGCAAGGACCGCGGACGGCTGGCATCGACCCAAGTCGCGTAGTCGTCGGCAACGAATGCTCCGAGGGTCATGCCTTCAGATCGCCGAATGCTATGGTGGACATGGTATCTATGCGTGAAATTTCCTAAGATTTTCTTACATTGCTCCCGTGCGGTCTCTGGCATCATCGCATCTGCGTTGCCAAGTACTATGCGGCGTTTACGGCCAAATCGAGTCTAGAAGGAGCGCATACCAGTTGGCTGAACGCGAAGCATGAAGCCGCATAAGCGCGCTTCATAGATTTCGAACGGCTTGTCTTTCGGTAGAGCGGTGGGGCTTGAAAGAAGCTTTGCTCCGATGAATGCGTTCATTCAGTCATCTGCTGGAAAATCGAAGACCAATAGGGGCATTTAAAGGAATTTGGCCCTCACTTATCGTGCCTGCAGCGGCGCTTATGGTCTACCTCGTCACCCCCAACCGCTGCAGGCATTGGGCCCTGCTGCAGAGCGGTCGGTAGAACCTGGCGAGGGCAGTCACTGATAGCGACGGATAGTGAGCCCCTGAATAAGAGTTAGCCGGAAGACCTTCTTTCTGCGCGCTGGAGGCAGAGATATCGAATGAGTCATGTTTCATTTGCCATCAAGGCCACTCTGCGCGCAATCCCCGTTGCATTGGCCACAACGATTGCCTTGGCAGCGCTACGACCCGCTTCCGCCGACGCCGCTGAGCCGAGCCCATCGACCCCGCAGGCAGCTGCCTCAGCGCCGGACGCTGATCAGGACGCGGATCAGCCAATGGAGGAGGTCATCGTCGAGGCCGCTGTGCCTGGCGCCGTGATTGGTGACATTCCACCCGAGAACCGACTCAATCCGGCCCAGATTGCCGCTTACGGCGACAGCACGATCAACGATCTGCTCAACGATATTGCTCAGCAGACACAGAGCGATCAAGGTCGAGGCGGCACGGCGCCGATCATCCTTGTCAATGGGAAGCGGGTGTCGGGCGTTAACGAAGTGGGGGACCTTCCGACCGAATCGATCCTGCGAGTTGACATCCTGCCCGAAGAAGTGGCGTTGCGATATGGGTACGGCGCCCAGCAGAAGGTGGTCAACATCATTCTGCGACGTAATTTTCGCGCTAAATTATTCGACCTCACCGGCAGCGAATCCACTGGTGGTGGTGGTGAGTCCGACATGGCGGACGCGAACTACAGTCGCATCCATGACAACGACCGGGTGAATGTCGTAGCACGCGTACGAACACAGGAGTCCATTCTCGAGAGCGACCGCGGCGTCTCATCGACGGCAGGGACGGTCAGCGATCCCACCGGTTCGATCGGCAATGATGGCGACGCACGTACGCTCGAGCCGGGCGCCAATACGTATTCGCTGAATAGCGTCTTCGCCTACGCGCTGTCGCAGGCCTTGCAAGGGTCGTTCAACGCCATGGCGACCTATCAAACTACGCGGGCGAAGGACGGCTATCCGGCTGCCACCTTGGAGGTCCCGGCGAGCACGCCGTACTCACAGGAAGACGTTGACGCGATGGTCGATCGCTATCTTTCGGATGCGACGCTACATCAAAATGCCAATACGGGTACCGCGCATGCGGGCGTCACACTGAATGCGGACCTCCCCGACAGGTGGCGATTGTCGTTCATTGGCACCTATGACTACAGCGACGTGCTGACCGAGACGCAACGCACATACGAGACGACCAATTTGCAGACGGCGATCAATGCCGGCCAGGTCAACCCGTATGGGGTACTGCCGCTGTCCGTGCTGGGCCCGCTAGGCCGCCAGGATGCGACGGCGCTTACCAATGCCGGTAGCGGCAGTTTCCTGGCAAATGGCACGCTGTTCGAGGTACCCGCCGGAAACGTCACGAGCAGCTTGCAGTTCGGTGCCAACTATAGCGATTTGGATGCAACCAGTACGGGTCAGGTCAGTACAAGCTCCGCCCGCACGCAGGGGAACGAGCAGATCAGCGTGGACTATCCGCTCACCAGCCGTCCTAACCACGTTCTCGGTTTCCTAGGTGATACCAGCGTCAATGTCACCGGGGGGCTGACTCAAGTATCCGGCTACGGTGATCTCAGCACCGTCGGCTATGGTCTGCATTGGATGCCGGTCTCGAGCTTGAGTATCTTAGCGACTGTCAATCAGGACCACCAGGTGCCGACGCTGACACAACTCGACGGACCTCTGGTCAGTACGCCAAACATTCGCCTCTACGACTACGTGCTGGGGCAGACTGATACGGTAACTCAGATATCCGGTGGCAGCTCGGATCTGAAGGCGGATGATCGCCACGTTTTCAAGCTCGGTTCGACGTGGAACGCAATCGACAAGCCCAAGACTAAACTGAATTTTACCGCCAGCTACATCGATAGTGTGACGCGCAACGCGATCGGTTCGCTCACTACAGCGACCTCCGCAATCGAGGCGGCATTTCCGGATCAGTTTGAGCGTAACGATGATGACGAGCTGATCGAGGTCGACGATCGCGCGGTGAATTTCTATCAAGAGGCGCGTCACGATCTTCGCTGGGGATTCAACTTTACTAAGGTACTGCGCGAGCCGACGCGGCCGCGACGTCCTCCTGGCGCGAGACCGCCGGCAGGCTTCGCTCCGCCATATGGATTTCGTCAACGTCAGGCGACTGGGACGGAGCAGGGTAACGATCAAGTCAATGCTCAAGGCAACGGAGCGACCACCGCGCAGGGTGTTGGACAAGGCAACGTGCAAAACAACAGTCAAGCCAATGCGCAGCGCAACACGCAATGCAGTCCGCAGGGCGACGGAACAGCGACGGCTCCGGGTAACGGACAAGCCAACGCGCAGGGCAGCGGTCCATGTAATGCGCAGAATTCGGCGACCCAAGCTGGCCCGGCAGCCACAGACAGTTCCACGCCGACTCCGCCTCCGGCCCCGCCGGACTCGAACAGTGTACAGGAGGTCGTGGTTAACGGCTCCCGCGCAACAGACGCCAGTCCATTCGGACCGCCCGGCGGCGGCGGTGGGGGATTCGGTGGGCCGGGTGGTGGTGGCGCGCGCGCAGGCGCACGCGCCGGCGCTTTGGGCGGTGGAGGGCCGCCGGGAGCCGGTGGGCCCGGCGGACCGGGTGGCCGGGGAGGTGGAGGCGGCGGCGGTGGACGCGCGGGCGGCGGCGGTTTCGGCAGTGGTAATGGCGCTCAGCTCGACGTATCGCTCTATCACAGCTGGTATTTTATGGACACCGTGCGCCTGACACCTAGCAGTCCTCAGATCGATCTGCTCAATGGGGGATCGATAGGGGCGGGGGGCCAGCCCCGGCATCAGCTTCAACTCAACGCTGGGGTGATCGATAACGGTATCGGCTTCAGAGTGTCTGGCGTCTGGACCAGTGCAACCACGGTAACCGACAGTGGTAACGGCCAGGGCGCGCTCTACTACTCATCTCTGCTAACCCTCAACACCCGGTTGTTCGTCGATTTGCAGCAGCGCTTCCCGAGGAAAATGTGGGCCAGAAACGCGCGCGTGACGCTGGCGTTGAGCAACATCTTCAATAAGCGCCAGGACATTCACGACGGTGCCGGCGTGATACCGGAGATTTATCAGCCAGCGTTTCTTGATCCGTACGGCCGCACCGTGGGAATCGCATTTCGCAAACTGTTCTGATCGGATTACGGGCTCCGCTTAGTCGGAGCACTCACAAAGGTGACCGGCCTTGATGGCAGCCGAATAGAACTGCGCCCTTTGTTTCTCGACCTTTTTCGAAAGCCTCAGCGCCTGTTTGATATGCCCTGAAGCCTCCTGAGCGTAGCCGTTCGTCAGATCGACGTCGGCCACCTGAATATCGCCCATCATTGCGTAGGCTTCATGGTTCAGTGCGTATTCCGGACCATTGTGACCGCTGATTCCGCCTGAACGTGACCGGCCGTTCCGGCCGAACGTGACCGCTCGTTCCGCTCGAAGGTGACCGATTTTGGGCTATGGCCTGGAATCCCCGGTCACGATCCCGGAATGCTCGGTCACGTTCCCGCGGAATGGATCTGCCGGGTCTGCGCTGGAGCCCTCATCGCTGGCTAAGCTGCCCGATTGTTACCTCGGGAGTGCCGATGCCAGCCAAGCGGAGTGCCATGCGCAAGATCAAGGAAGTTCTGCGCCTCAAGTTCGAGGTGCGATTGAGTCATGAGCGGATCGCGGCGGCGAGCGGCCTGTCCAAGGGCGCGGTAAGCAAGTACGTGCAGCGGGCGATCCACAAGAGCCTGAGCTGGCCGCTGCCGGAGGACTTGGACGACAATGCCCTGGAGCGGCTGCTGTTTCCCCAGGTCGTGCAGCGAGAGCACTTCGTGCACGCCGACTACGCCTATGTGCACCAGGAGCTCAAGCGCAAAGGGGTGACGCTGCAGCTGCTGTGGGAGGAATACCACGGCGCCCAGGGGGAGCGGGCGTACCAGTACAGCCAGTTTTGCTGGCACTACCAGCGCTTCCGCGACAGTCTGGCGCGCTCGATGCGCCAGACCCACCGGGCGGGGGAGAAGCTGTTCATCGACTACAGCGGCGACACCGTCCCGGTGATCAATGCGGTGACCGGCGAGATCCTCGCGGCACAGATCTTCATCGCCTCGATGGGTGCGAGCAAATACACGTACGCTGAGGCGACTTGGACGCAGACGCTCCCGGACTGGATCGCCTCCCACATCCGTATGCTCGAATACCTGGCGTGTGTTCCGGAGATCCTGACGCCGGATAATCTCAAGAGCGCCATCAAGGAGGCTTGCCGGTATGAGCCGGAGGCGAACTCCACCTACGAGGACATGGCGCGTCACTATGGCTGCGCGATCATCCCGGCGCGACCGTACAAACCCAAGGATAAAGCTATCGCCGAGACACACGTGCTCCTGGTGCAGCGATGGATCCTCGCGCGGCTGCGCAACCGGCAGTTCTTCTGCTTACCGGAGCTGAATGCGGCGATCGCACAGCTGCTCATCGATCTGAACCACCGGCCGTTCAAGAAGCTACCCGGCTCGCGCTTAAGCGCCTTCGAGACAATCGACCGGCCGGCCATGAAGCCCCTTCCTGCGCAGCGCTATGAGTATGCCGAGTGGCTGAAGGGCAAGTTCTACATCGACTACCACGTCGAGGCCGACGGGCACTACTACAGCGTGCCACATCAGCTCGTGGGCCAGTACGTCCATGTGCGCATGACGGCGTCGGCGATCGAGTGCTTGTTCAAAGGCGGCCGCGTGGCCGCGCATGTGCGCTCCTACCAGCGCGGCCAGCACACCACGTTGCCGGAGCACATGCCCGAATCCCACCGGCGACACATGCAGTGGACCCCGGGGCGGCTCCTGAACTGGGGCCAGAGCATCGGTGCAGGAACGCATGCGGTGGTAAACCGGCGGGGTGATGCCAACCAGCGTGATCGGGCTTCCGAGTGCCACTTGCCGCTGGACTTCCTAGCTTTTCGTGGACGCGAGAATCTAACGGCGTTAGCGGCTGGGAGGAATGCCGATGCGCACAAAAGCCAGTACAGGGAAGATCCGTCGGACTAACGATTCCTACTGAATATAGACAGCTATGCGAAATTCGACGCTGTTTCGCATTCGAGTGCAGGAGTGGTCACGTCATGAAAGGCCGTATGCGGAAGACGCCAGGGCGATCCTGGTCGGAATCGCAGAATTTGAAAATCGCAACTTCATCCCGCGTCTATGGGCGCAATCCGGGTGGCTGCATCTGGCACAATGTTCCCCGCAGCCGGCTGGCCGCCGAGCACTCACTCGTACACCATGGGATGGGGCATCAGCGCCGCAGCCGATGAAGCTTCTTCCGAGAGGCTCTTCATGAACGAGCCTCCGGCTATCGGGGATCCACGATCACCTAATCGTCGGGTGTTTGAAGTGGGCCGGGCGAAACGAGATCAGAGCAGCGGTTGATAACGGGACGGCCGGCCAACAGCGCAGCAACGAATGGTTTGGAGTGCTGCAGTGACCGCTCCACCGCACTCATATGGCTCGCATGTGGATAATAGTGCCAATCCACCGCAACATTCGCGCGGCACATGGCAGATATGAAGTTGTACTGACCGGTGGTACCTGCCGCCCGGTCTGCAAGGCCGACCCCAACGAAAACCGGCACTGGCATATCTGCGGTGGGAAATCGGCCTCTTACCGTTTCGCCTTCGTCCAGTGGCTCAACACTCTTTTTGAAGATGGACTTGGCATTCATATGGCCGGCCTTCGCGGCCTTGACCATATCGGTCATGCATCCCGTCAAGGCGGCTTTCAGGAGTGGACGGCCAAGTTTGGAAACGTAGACTTTCGGATCCACTGAAGGATCGATCGAGCGATCGGTTCCAAGAAAATGCAACATCGCGAATGCGGCATCCTCATAGTCCGGGTCCGCAAAGAAGTCGGTCTGCGGGATCTGGGGCGCGCCTTTCACATCGGCTACCGCCGCTACGATTCCGGTGGCAACCACACCCACCAACTTCACATCGGGTGCATAGCTTTGCGAGAGATACCCTGCACCGAGTGCCGCGCCGGCGCCCTGGGATTGTCCGACTGCGACAGCCTCATTCTTCAGAACCTTAGGCCAGCCGTCGAGTGCGGCGCGGATGCCATCCAGGACCGACATCCCCTCCGGCCGATACAGCAGAAAGGGATGCGGTCCCGGTGTTCCCAGACCAGGGTAATCCGTGGCTACAACCGCGTAACCTTGGTCGAGCCACGCATCAAGATATGCGATATCTCTGAGTGAACGCGGCAAATTGGACGGCGCACACACATCGGCAACGCCCGTCGTACCATGAGCCCAGGCCACAATAGGCCATCCGGCCTTGGGCGAGGGCCCTTTCGGAAAGAAAACGGCGCCGGACACCACAATCGGAAGCCCGTCCTTCCAATCGCTCGAGACGTAGAGGATGCGCACAGCACCGCCGGCTGCGGGAAGTCCGAATTGTGCGGGTAATGGCTCCTGGCGAAGCAGTGTCCCAGAGTGAGCGCTGCGCGGACCGGTCCACACATAAAAGCCCGGCACGCCACCATCCCCGGCCCAGGGATCCGTCCCTTGTGCCGCGGCGGCAGGCAATGCCATAGCCATGGCCGCCAGCACGCGAAACGCCGCATGGATTGGCCACCTTACCATGGGGCCATCCCCACGCAGGCGCTCAAAAATTGGCTCGCACAGACAGACCGACGGTGCGTGGCCGCTGCACGATCCCCTGGTTGATGAACAACAGTGCGGGTCGCTGAATGATCGTATCGTTGTCGAAAAGATTCCGCGCGAAGAGCGAGACATCGAATCTGCCGGCGGTCACACCCAGATTCATATTGACCGTCGTGTAGGCGGGCCGCGCGTAGTCCGGGTCGGTGTTATCAAAGCTGCCGTAGCTGCTACCGATGCGATCGACGTCGGTATGGAAGTAGCCACCGAGCGCAGAGGTGATCGGATGGCGTTCATCAATGTAGGCTGTGACATTGTACTTCGGAACTCCGAGCAGCCAGTCGCCGTTCGCGGCTCCGGTGCCGGGAGCCGCGGTTGTAATCTTGGCGTTGTCTACCGAGCCACTGAATCCCACCGCCAATCCCTGCGTCACCTGCACCGTCGTCTCCAGTTCAGCCCCGTAGCTTCGGGCATCGCCTGCATTGACCGTGGCCAGGTAGCCGCACGAGGGCAGATAAAGACTCTGCTGAATATTGCTCCAGTCGATGAAAAAACCGTCCGCGTTGATGCTGAGGCGATCGCCCAGGAGCCGCAGCTTGGCACCGCCCTCGTAGCTCCACAGTGAATCCGAGTCGTAGCTGTTGTCGGCACCGGAAACCCCGTATGTCGCCAGCGAGGCGCCACAGCTTGCGGGAAGAGGCGCACCGGCGCCGCCCAGACGGAAGCCCTTCTCCGCGACGGCATACACGGTTGCGTCTGAATTCACATCGTAGGTCAAGGCGAACTTCGGCGTGAAAGGCCGCTCAGAATCTCCCTTCGAATATACCGCGGGCAGGCCAAGGGCCAACCATCCACCTTCCTCAAGGTCATAGCCTGTCTGTGCGAATGACTGACGGAAGCCGAACGTGGCCTTCAGTGCAGACAGCACTTCATATGAACCTTCGCCGAAAATCGCCTCTTCGCGTTCCAGATTATGGTAGTGGAAGTAGCCCAGTTCGTCGTTCACCAAGGGTGCGCCGAGTACGTCACTTGCGGATTCCCCGGGAAACAGCGTCTCCAGAGTGTTACCGAGACCCGTGACATACTCGTCATCAAGGGTGCGGATGTTCTGGTCGAAGTAGTAAAAGCCCACCTGCCACTCATAGGGCCGTCCAGTCTGCTGCATGGAATTGGAGCGCAGCCGCAGCTCTTCGGACCATTGTTGCGCCTGTACATCGTTGCTGTAGGGGCCGGGCAGCGCCGCGATTGCATTGAACGTCGCGCCATAGGTGGGATCCAGAACGCTGGCAACGTATTCGCTGTTGTAAACCTGTCCGTCCTGAATGCGATCGTTGGTTCGATTTACGTAGCTGCTGATCGAAATCAGCTCCGCTTCGTACAAGTTGGCATTCACCGTCAGACTGGGGACCAATAGCCGGTCCGTATCAGGTTCGCCGGACAGCTTTTCCTGCGTATACCGTGGGAGCGCCAAGTCGAACGCATCCGTGCCGTCCGTTGAAAACATCTGCCACAGCAAAGCGGGCTTGATCGTCAGTCCCGGCGTCGGCTGGATCAGCAATGTGGCTCGGCCGGAGGTCGTATGGTCGTCATTCACTCCGTCGTACAACGAGCCATTTGCGCCGATTCGATCGACGTAGCCGGCGTCATCGCTCTTCTGCACGCCGATCCGCAAGGCCATTTTGTCATCGATGAGAGGCGCATTCAGCACACCCTGGACCAGATAGTCAAAGCCGGCGGCGTTGGTGTCGGCCAGGTCAACGCGCGCACTGCCCTCGAACGCGTCCAACTTCGGCGCATTGCTCGTGAAGCGTATGGTGCCCCCGAGTGAACTCGCGCCATACAATGTGCCTTGCGGTCCGCGCAGCACTTCAGCATCCTGTAGGTCGAATAGCTCTGGTAAAGTGGCACCGGTGAAAAACAGGTTGGGAATGGTCAGGGAAATATCATCTAGATAAACGCCCACCGTTGCCGTACCGTTTTCCGAACTCACTCCGCGAAGGGTCAGCCGGGTGAGGTTCGGGGCACCGGCGTCGCTGACGGCAAGACCGGGTACTACCCGGGCGAGATCGTCGTAGTTGTCTATTTTCTGACTCTCCAGCGTGTCCCCGGTCAGGACGGTGAGGCTCATCGGCACCTCCTTAACGTCTTCAGACCGCTTTTCTGCCGTCACGACGACTTCCTGAAGCCCCGTCGACGCCGAGGAATTGCTGTCGACTGTCTGTCCGAAAGCGGCGTCCTGCACCAAGCAGGCCACTCCCGCCAGCCACAGCAGTTGCCCCTTTCTTCGATGGGCATTTGCTGTGTCGCGCTGGCCGCCGAAACAGAAGTTGCCGTGCTTCATTGTTCCTCCCATCCCGCACAGGCGGCTGCAGCCGCTCACGTTGCATCGATTCCAGCACAAATTCGTATACAGAACAAGCGTTCGCAATGCGAACATTTGGTGCAGTATGCGGGTATTCGCACCATAACTGCGCGGTCGCATTGCGTGTTTACGACGTGCCGGAGCGGATCCAGTAACATGCGCACCACCCTGGCAACGCACTCAAGACAGCAATGGTTGTGAAGCGTGAATCCAAGCAACCGCGCGACATGGTCGGATCGGTCAAGCACGTACTCGACGTCCTCAAGGCGTTTGATCGGAACCATCCGCAGATGACGCTATCGGTGGTCTCGGAGCGAACCGGCCTCACACGGGCCGGAGCCAGACGCTACCTGCTGACCCTCGAGCATCTGGGCTACATCGCCAAGGATGACCGACTGTTTCGCCTGACAGCCAAAGTGCTGGATCTGGGTTTTGCGTTTCTGGACTCGATGCCGCTGTCGGAGCTTGCACGACCGTATCTGCAGAAAATCACCCGGGAGACCGGGGAGATCGCGGGATTGGCGGTCCTGGACCGTGGTGAGATCATCCACGTGGTGGGTTCAACGGTCGAGCGCCTGCTGGCACCCAATCTGGCCATCGGCCGACGTTTCAATGCGCTCTACACTTCATCAGGTCGGGCGATCGCCGCCTTTATGGAACCTGCGTCGAGAGAGGAGTTGCTCAAAAACGGTGTGATACAGCCCATTACGCCGCACAGCCTGACCAGCCGGGAGCAGATCCGCGCCGAGCTCGAGATCGTCCACCGCCAAGGCTATGCGATCGTCGACCAGGAAATGGAAATTGGCATTCGCTCCCTGGCGGTGCCGGTGCTCGACCGAAATAATGTGCCGGTGGCGGCAATTACCCTGCTCATGAACGTGGCTGCGATATCGAAAAAACAGCTGGCGGAGCAGATCCTGCCGGTAGTGCGCCGCGTCGTCCGAGAGATCCCGACGCAGACGCAGTGAATACCGCTAGTCAAATTCCATCGGACTTGTGATTAGCGGCTCGGACCCTGCGGGCGTCACGATCACGCTGCTTTCAAAGCCTGCCTGGCCTACGCCCTCACGCGCGAAGAACATTTCGACGCTGATAACCATGTTTTCACGCAGTTCGAATTGCGCATCAGGTCCCACCTTCACGGAAATGCTGGGGGCTTCGAAGAACAGGCCATTCCCATGCCCATATACAGGCCATTCGCGCGCCATATCACTCAGTGGGCCGCCAAACTCAGCAGTGAGTCGATCACCGATCGCGACAAGTTCGTGGACCCTGATACCGGGGCGCACGGCGGCAAGCACGGTGTTCACCGCCTGGGAATTTGCGATCAGAAGCTCGCGTTGCGCGGCTGTTGGGCTCCTGCCGCACACCACGGTCCGGCCCGGCCCAAGCCAGTATCCCTGGAACATCGGACCGGTAATCCACGCCCGCGCCAGTTCGCCGGCTGCCGGAGTGTCCTGGGTGTAGCCCACCAGCGGATCGCTCGCCAGGTGCTTGAGTTGTGCCCCATGACTGATGGCCAACAGATGCACGTGTCCGCCGCCGCGCATCACATGGCGTGCGGCCTCGCCGGCCGCCTCCGCCGGTGAGCGCCCCGCGATCAGGGCCCGCATGAGCGCCGTGATGGCTTTGCTGACAGTCTGGCCTGCCTGCCGGAATGCCTCAAGTTCACGAGCGCTCTTGATCAAGCGCACCTCGCGCACCAACTCATCGGCGACGACCCACTCGATGAGCGGCGTCATCGCCTGCAACTGCGCCCAGTATTTCATCGGAATCAGATCGGTTCCGACCAGGCCCACCTTTCGGGCGCCCAGCGCTGCCAGTCGGCGGCCAACCTCGTGAAAGGTATTGCCACAAGCCTGAAAGCAGCCTGTGGCGAGCAGTTCGGGCCGAAGATCATGCATATCGGCAATCAGTTCGGGGGTCTTTCCGATCTGCATTATCAAGGCGGCGAACCCCTGAGGCCCGCGTCTGCCTTGTCCTGGCTGGTTGCTGTAGTAGTTCGCAAGATAGACGAGATCGGCGCACCGATCATAGGTTCCGGCCGACCGGCTCCAGATGACCAGCAGATCCAACCCCTGCTGCTGTGCGGCCTGGTCAAGCCGTCGCCATCGAAGCTCATACTCCTGAGACGGAAAATACGCCGCGCTGCTTCGAGTGTTCATGCTCAATGCTGCGACTCCAGCGCGGCACCTCGCATTGCCGGGCTGCGCGCGGCAGTCGCTGCCGCAGCGAGTTCACCGGGTAGCAGCCTTCCGGCGTAAAGAATAAGTGGCACACCGACCAGTGCACCCATCAACGTGAGTGTCAGAGACGCGCGTATTGCCGCGTTGCCCAAGCGCGCACCGAGCGCGTCGCTTAACAGTCCGGCCACCAGCGGGCCGGCGCCCGGACCTATGAGGTTCAGCAACAGGTACACCAGCGCAGTGGCCAGAGCGCGGACTTGTGGAGGCATCAGGCGTTGAGTCACGGCGATCAACGGCGCCATATAGGCTCCGGCGCACACGACAGTGAGAGAATAAAACACCAGCATGACTGCCCCGTTGGTATGCAGAAAAGCATACATCGACGGCACCATTGCGCCGGCGGTGAGGGCAGGGATCCATAAATACCAGCGCTCATCGCGCCGGCCAAGCATGTCGGAGAGGACGCCCCCCGCCAGGGTACCGATGATGCCGCCAACGCCCTCAACCGTACCAGTAAGCGTTCCGACAGTGCCACTGCTCATGCCGTAAAGGCGCATCAGGTAAGTCGGCGTCCAGGTTTCAAACGCATTACCGGAGAGAGAGACGAGGCCGAGTCCCACGCCATAGGCCAGAAAGCACTTCCGCGACAGCATCGTTCGCAGCGTTGCAGACAGCGACTGCACGGAAGTCTCGGTGGCGGATGTCTCCTGCGCTCCGCGCACCGGCTCGCGCACAGTGAATCGAACCACGACGGCAATGAGCAATCCGGGCAGGCCGACAAGCATCACCGCCGTACGCCAACCGAACGATTCACTGATACCGCCCCCGATCGACAGGCCCATTGCCATGCCGATGGAGATGCCGAGCCCATAGATCGCGAACGCGGTGGCGCGCCGGTGGCTAGGAAAGTAGTCCGCGATCAGCGAGCTGGCGGCCGGGCTGCAGGAGGACTCTCCCAGCGCCACGCCAAAACGGGCGGCGATCAGCTGTGTGAAGTTCTGCGCCAGCCCGGTGAGCGCAGTCGCGCTGCTCCAGATGACGAGACCGAACGAAATCAGCGACCGGCGGGAATTTCTGTCGGCCCAGCGCGCAATCGGGACTCCCGCCACGGAATAGACCAGTGCAAATGCGAACCCCGCCAGCAGGCCGAGCTGACCGTCCGACAGATGCAGCTCCCGCTTGATCGGTGGCAGCAGGATGACCAGCACATAGCGATCCATCCAGTTGATGCTGTAGACGGCAACCAGGATTGCCAGAACATACCAGGCGTACCCGTCCGTCCTTTGCACATCATGGCCGACGCTCGGTGGCCGGGTCGTGGTCAAAAGAGTGCGACCTACAGTAACCGCTGCGTTAGCATCGGGCGAACCTCGAACTGTGTAACGCGATTGGCGCATTGTGCCTGAATCAGGTAGTAGTTACCATGGCGCACAAGAGTTCGCATTACGCACAGTCGGTGATAGTAAGTATTATGAGGTTATGAACCCTCCAGTAGTCTGTAAACCCGCCCGGGCCATTATTGAAGGCAATCCGGCTCTCTTGGTGTTCAAGGGCGCCGCGGAGTATCCGGAATTTTCCGCATTGCTAGGCGCGGTACGTGAGCAGGGTGCTCCGGTCATTTTTGCTGAAGCGGCGCAGCGGCGGCTCGCCGAGGGTCTGGCCGCTGCGCGACCGGGCGAGCACTGGATCGATCTTCCTCGCCTGTCGGCCTTCCTGGGGACTGCGTTGTCACTGCTGTTAAGGCAGCGCAATGTACAGACACTGCTCGTGGCTGGAGGTCGCACCAACGTGGAGGTCCATTATTCATTCGTCGATGCGCACCAGAACGATTTCTTTTGCCGCGTCGCTGAAGATTGCATGGCGGCCGAGCCGCCTGCTTTGCAGGAAGGGGCTCTGAAGGCAATGGAATACCTGCAGACGGGCGCGCGGCAGACTGCTGCTGCGCTGGTGAGGGCGCTCAAAGCGGATCGAGCGCACCGGCCGAACCCATGAGCACTCGTGAATCCGGCCCGCTTGGCAAGCCCGCGCTGTTGGTCATCGACGTGCAGGGCGACATCAAAACTCCCCGATATGATCCGGCCCGGCATTTTCCGATGCTGCAGTTTCACGAATACATGCAGCGGATTCCGCCACTGATCACAGTCGCTCGAGCCAGCGGCATCCCGATCATCTTCTTGCAGGAAGTCCACCACCCAAGCCTGATCGACTTCGGACGCGAGCTCGACGGTTTCGAGCGGATCCATTGCATTGAGGACTCACCGGGAAATGCGATCGCACCCGAAATGGGCAGGCGCCCGGAGGATTTCTACATCCGCAAGCGCCGCTACTCCGCTTTTTTTGGCACTGAGCTTGATATTTACTTGAAGGGGCTCGGCGCCAGATCTGTATTGCTGGTAGGAGGGTTCACTGATGTATGCGTGCATTACACCTTTGCCGATGCCCATCAGCGCGGCCTTGTATGCCGAGTCGTCAAGGACTGTGTAGCCGGCTCTTCGCGCGAGGCGCACGATGCCGCGCTGCAGGCCATGGAGTCCTTGCAACCCGGCAGCATTTGCGGGCGCGATGAGTTGATCTGCGAACTCGCGGGGCAACAATGAAAACCCGTGAGCGTGCTGGCCACGGCGCCGATCTCCTCGATCAGCGCGCCATTAGGGTATTCAGCGGGATGGCTTCGTCCCGAAGCCGCGCCTTCGGCTCACGAGTGCGTTGCGCGACGAGCTTCTTAGCCAGCGAAAAGTCCGCAGGGCGATTGACGGCCGCGGCGGAAACGATAACGCCTTGGGCAAGGTAGAAGGTGCAAAAACTCTCTGCCTGGGGTTCGCCGCGAATGACGATGTCATCATACCCGTCCGACAATCCGGCGATCTGCAGCTTCAGATCGTACTGATCCGACCAGAACCACGGAACCGAATGCGCGAGCGCGGGGCGGCCCATGATGGCGGCCGCGCAGATTCGTGCATGCTCGGCGGCATTCGGCACCGACTCCAGCCGTACCCGCTTCTCCGAGAACGGGCTGAGGTAGCTGCAGCAATCGCCTACGGCAAAGATCCGCGGATCCGAGGTCGCCAACTGCCCATCCACCAGGATGCCGTTATCTACTGCGAGGCCGGCATCCTGGGCCAGCTCGGTGTTCGGGATCATGCCGACACCGGCGATGATTAGATCGGCCGGTCTGAGGCTCCCATCGGCGAAGCTCACCTCGAGCGCACTCGCCCCGCTTCTGCAGGATTGTGCAGACAGAGCCGTGAGGATTTCCACGCCGCGCCGTCGGTGCGCCCCCGCATAGAACTCGGAGACCACCGGTGCGGCCACTCGCGCTAGCAGCCGCGGCAGCGCCTCGGCCAGCGTGACCTTCAGTCCGGCCAGGACGCCTACGGCGGCTATTTCCAGTCCGATGAAGCCTCCCCCCAGAATCATGAGGCGCTGGCCTGACCGGAACTGAGCACGCAGCCGGCTGACATCGGCAATCGTGCGCACATAGTGAATATTGGGATGCTCGGCGCCATGAAGCGCCAGACGCCGGGCGCGCCCGCCGGTCGCCAGTACCAGCTGCCGGTAGGGCAGCCCCAGGCCATCCTCAAGGACCACGGTCTGGGCCCGGCGGTCGATACCCAGGACCCTGTTGCGGTACAGGCCCTTGATCCGAGCGCGCTCATAGGCCTCGTTGCTGCGGAACATCAGCGCCTGCTCGGAGACCACCCCGGTGAGGAACCCTTTGGAGAGGGGCGGGCGCCGATAGGGCGGATGACCCTCCTCGCCGATCAGCGTGATGGCGCCGGCATAGCCATTCTGGCGCAGGGCGAAAGCCACCCCGGCGCCCGCTTCACCCGCACCAACAATGATCACTCCGGCATCCGCTTCGGTCATCGGGCCTCGGGTCCTAACAGTAAAAGTCAGGGCACAAACGCATACCCTGGATGGCCACGGGGTCGTGGAACAGTAACCGCACGGCCTGGTGCTCGCGCTCCAGCGCCTTGAGGCGTCGGATGGCTTGCATGGCGGCAACGTCGTCCACGCATTCGCCGGGCAGGATTTCCTCTTCGAAGTTTTCCTGCAGATCGCCCGCATCGAAGGGCAGCACGAGGCGCAGCCCAGAGGGCAGCTGCACCAGCGCGGACTGATGCCCATGGGTGTGCCCGCGGGTGTCCAACAGATTTAATCCGGCGAAGGGCTGCCAATCCCCGTCCTGCAGCGCCCAGTGCAGCTGCGGCGCGCAGTATTCGTCCCTGAAATAGGCCATGCCCGGGTCAGCGCCGAAGGCGTGCTCGTGCTCGCGGCGCTGGACGCAGATCTGCGCATGGGTCAAATGGCGTAACTCACCGCAGTGGTCATAGTGCAGGTGCGAGAGGATCACCTGCCGGATATCGGCCCAGCCTATCCCCACGGCCGTGAGCTGCTGCTGCATTAGGTGCGACTCGCGAATCACCGGCGCCGCCAATCCCTGCGACCAGAATTTCTCCTGCATCCGCTTGGGGTTACGGCCGTTGTCCGGATTCATACCGGCGTCCAGCAATACCCAGCCGGCCTGGGTGTCGAGCAGATAACTGCAGACCGGTTCGCTCAGGATGAAGCGGCCGCCCCGGTCGCGGGTCGAGACGGTCTTGGGCAGGATCTCAAAACCGCACAGCAGGACAAACAGCCGACGGACGGCAGTAGGGCTCGGGGGCGTCGGCGTCATGATTCGGGACGCCTTTTCGGGCACACTACGCGGCGTTTCATATCGGAAAACTCAAGGATCGATTATGGCCCTGACAGATGCGGTGAAGAGCAGCCAGATTGGCGGGCGACTGAAGGAGATCCGCCGCGCCCTCGATAAGACCCTCGCGCAGGTCAATGAGATAACGGGCGTCTCCATTTCCAATCTTTCGAAGATCGAGAACAACCAGATCTCCCCGTCCTTCGACATCATGAAACGGATCTGCGACGGCCTGGGCGTCAGCATCGAGGATTTCGTGCGTCCCGGTGTCAAAAGCGTGGTTTCCGGTCGCAAGACCACGACCCTGCGCGGCGAAGGCGACCACTTCACGAGCGGCCAGTACGACTACCGCGCCCATGCCTCTGAACTCTCCCGCAAAGGCATGGTGCCGCTGGAAATCCTGATTCACGCCCGCTCGGTCGACGAATTCGATCACTGGAGCCAGCACCGCGGGGAGGAGTTCGTCTACGTGCTCAGCGGTGCCATCGAGATTCACACCGAACACTACGCCCCGTTCCGGCTCAGCCGTGGCGAGAGCGCGTACTTCGACAGCAACATGCGTCATCTGTACCTCACGGTGAGCAAGGAGGACGCCCGGGTGTTGTCCATCTCGCATGATCCCGGTACTCCGGAAGGGATTGCCCAGTTCATGAACGCCGCCGCACGGCAGGTGGATGCGCCGAAAGACTGAAGACCATGCGATCGCAAGTCAAGGTCTTTTTTCTTATATGAAATTTTTTCTTGTCTCGAACGAAGCAATCTCTGTAGCATGGACCCAGCACCTCCACTGTCCGGGTTCCGATGAAAATCCTTTCGATCCAGGCCTCCGCTTTTCGTCTTCCCGTCCGCCGTGACTTCCGATGGGCCGGGCTGAACGGAAACCTCGGCCACTTCGTCCTGGTGCGGGTGACGACCGATGCCGGCCTGATAGGCTATGGCGAGGCCACGCCGCTGCCGGACTGGGGCGGTGATTTCGGGCGGCGCTCCGGGGAGACCGTGGCCACTGTCATCAGCCT
>Ga0302315_10001842_pt1 | contig 20722 bp, 15 predicted proteins | sample III_Palsa_N3_1_FD_200532 | JGI IMG/M metagenome (GOLD analysis project Ga0302315, IMG submission 200532) | Peat permafrost microbial communities from Stordalen Mire near Abisko, Sweden - III_Palsa_N3_1 | ecosystem: Environmental > Terrestrial > Soil > Palsa > Peat permafrost | place: Sweden...
TTAACTGTTTTGGCGGATGACAGCCGCATTATTTTATTGGGCAGGTATTGCTGTGTCCATACGTTTTCGGCATAAAAGCGTTCAAATATAGCATCGCCCTGTAAAGGTATCAGGGTAACTACTTCTATGGCCGTATAAATGGTTTTCTCAACAATTTCCAGCTCCTGCTCATCTATGTAATAATTCATGCAGAGATAGTCCTGCTTGTTTACCAAAAAGCTTAACTTTTTTAGGGCGTGCATAAGGGTGCGGGCTATCCACAAGCGGTTTTTAGTGGTGATAATAAACAAATCGATATCTGAATCATCATCAGCAAAATTCTTCGACAAAGAGCCTGAAATGGCTATCCCACGCACATATGGGAACCTAATAAGCAAATTGCTTACCCTGCCTGCCACTTTTATTAACTCGGCTGCTTTTATGTTACCATCGCGCCTGCGGGTAATTAAGCGGTAATCGTTTTTCAGGGTATAAAAATTATCAAAACGATAAATTGAGCCATTAATAACCATGCACTTCATATATGCGTCAAACTCCTGCTGTTCATATTTATTCGGCAAAAACAGGCATATCTCGGCAGCAGTTAACGGGTAGTTAAACATGTCGAAATAAGCAAGCGTTGCTAAGATATCTTCTTTAATTGCCGGCAATTGTTTATCCGTTAATTGTTCGTCTTTATTTATTCGCATTCTATAATTAACACGGCTAAAACCTTTAAATGGTTGCCGGTTCTTCTAAATAATTATGCTCAAGCGGCTCATTGTTTATAGCGATAAAGCGCTTGCTATTTTTCTTTTCCTCATCATTCGAAAACACAAAAAAGGAGAAGAAAAAAGCGTAAAAAAATATGCCTTTATCTACATCCAAAAAATTTTCAGAGAAGGAAACAAAGGCCAGCAGCAGCATGAAACTAAAAAAGAGCAGGTTTTTTGATTTGAGTGCCTGCCGGAAGCCAAAGGCTAGTGTTGCCAGGTAAATAACCAAACCTATCAACCCTGATTTCAGCATAAAGCTTAAATATTGGTTATGCACATTAAGGTTGTTCAAAAACGAGCTATAGTATTTTTTGATAAAAAACTGCTGGTGCAGCAACCCGATTTCCGAGCCGGCGCCATGACCAATTAAGGGTGATTGCTTTATCAACCCGCTGGCTGTTTCCCAGCGGGCCAGTCGCGGATCGGTAGTTTCATCTGTTTTTGGTGCCGATAAATCAACCTGCAAATCGGTTACATAACGTTCACGGAAGGCTTTGATTTGAAATATGCCGCCTACCAATACTATAGATGCAAGCACCGCAAACAGCATAAATTTCCACCGGCGGCTGCCGGTAAGCAAAAACCAGGGGAGTACAACACTCACTATCACAAACAGGCAAAAAATTACCGATTTTGCGCAAAGCTGAAATAAACCTGCCGAGAGAATAAGTATGCAAACTGCATACAAAAATCTGTAGTAATTATTGCGCTCCTTTATCACAACGCTGGTTAAATAAACCAGCGCTATTACCAACTGCATAGAAAAAAAGGTGGCGTGTATATCAATAGGCTCTGCAAAATTATGATTGGTAAAGGCTGCCGAAAATAATGCCGAAAGCGGCATTTTATAATACCTTATAGCGTGCAATGCATCATAAAATAAATATGTTATCGTAGCTGTGCAAACCAGCGAAAAACCAAGAAGTAAAGCAGGCCTGTATTTTTTTATATCAAGCCCCGTAAAGCAAAAAAACAGCGGGAATAGTAATATGGTTAATTGTTTGCCCCATTCGTTATAAGCTTCGGGTTTGTTTACGGTATAAATAGTGCTGATTACCGTTATCCAAAATACCGACTGCAGCAACAAAGTGCGCCAGGTAAAAACAGGTTTGAGATTTTGTTTATTGAACTGGATAATAGTATGTACGCCAAAACTTATCAATATCAAATGACTGAAAAAGAAGTTAAACGGCAGGCTTGCCATTAACAGCAGCAAATGGTAAAAACTTATTTTGTTGGCCAGGCTATCCCTGGTGGGCAATAACTGTTTCATGGTTATAGTTCAAATAACATTCCAGGGCAAATTTTTCGTACTGGTCTATAATACTTTCCCAGTTAAACTGGTATTTTATTTTGTGCAGGTTGTTGCTCACCATTGTTTTTTCTGGTTCTTTGCGTTGCACCGTTTCTACTAATTCGCGTACCTCGTTAGCATTCGAAAAATAATAAGCATCAGAGCTTAATACCGATTTGTTGAAAGGGTTATTATGCGCGGCTATCAGCGCCTCGCTGGACATGGCCTCCAAAAGTGATGGGTTGGTACCGCCCACACTATGCCCATGAAAGTACAGGTACGAGTTATTTTGCAGGGAGCGCACTTTGGCCGTATCAAAAATGGTCCCTTTAAACTGTATGCGTTCGTCGTTCTTAAACTTCTCGGCTATAAATTTACCAAAGCGGTTACTTACATCGCCCAATACCTTAAAATGTTTATTGGAGTTGCTGTTGTTAAACCCTTCTAAAATAGCCTCAATGTTATTTTCGGGTTCCATGCGTGCCATCAGCAAAAAATAATCCTCATTTAAGGCGCTTTTATTATCTACCTGTTCCCTTTCTTCTTCGGTAAACAAATCGGCGCCGTATGGGATATATTTACTACTAATGTCATATTTATCGGCCAGGTATGATTTAATAACCAGCGAATCGGAAATGTAATAATCGCTATGTTTTACCGCCAGTTTTTCGGCATACTTTAAAAAGTTCTGAACTTTTTTTGAGTATTTGGATCGTTTCCACTCCAGCCCATCCATATTGGTAATAATGGCGCTATTTGGCGGATACAGCTTGCCCCAAACCGAGCTGCTGGTATAGCCCATAATTAAAACCACATCAAATTTTTGTTTACGGGCATCCATCAGGCAGTTAAAATCATATATAAATTGCCCGGCAGCGCCCATAAAGTATTCGGGGTCGAAACAATGTTTTATCTGTACACCGTTCCAGCTATCTGCTTTATAAGGGTGGTTGTGCGAATTATAAACCGTTACCGCATGCCCGCGTTTAACCAATCCTTCTGATACGTACTCTGATATATGCTCAAAGCCTCCGTAATTATTGGGTATGCCGCGTGTTCCTAAAATGGCTATTCTTAATTTCATGCTATTGCTGTTTGATATGCTTTTAATGTTTGTAGTGCTGCCTGTTTCCAGGTATATTTTTCTAGTATTTTAGTCCTGAGATTTTCGTTAAAAGGCGCCAGGCTGGCTTTTTTTACAGCTGCAAGCAGGCTTTCGGGCCGGGCAGGGTCGCAGTAAAAAGCATCATTGCCAAAATATTCCTTAGCATCGCCCCTATCAGTTATTACCACGTTGCAACCCATGGCCGCTGCTTCAATAGAGCTTAAGCCTGTAGTCTCGAACCAACTGGGTAAAATGTGCACCTTAGCCTGCCGGTAATATTTTACTAATTTTTCCTGCGATAAATGTTCAATAAACCTGATATTGGCCGCCGCAGCGCTTACACACTCACGGTAATAAGCAGCCTGGCTGGGGCTGTGCGAACCGATAATCAGCACATTAAAGCCCGAATTATTTAAGCCTTTTACCAGGTTTAGCTGATTTTTTATCCCTTCAACCCGTGCCACACATAGCACCAGGTTTTCGCTTTTTTCGGTCAATTGGTCGTCGGAGAATAACCACGGGTCAATGCCATTGGGTACTACGCTATATTTTACACCAGGCAGGTAAGTCTTTTCGATCCTTTTGTACTCCGATTCGGAATTTGGCAATATCATATTTGCGCGCTGCAGTATTTCGGTAATGCTTTTGCGCTGCCCTTTCCAGATATAGGATGGACTGGATAAATTGTCGCGGCCTAACAGCCAGCGCGCCATGGTTTTTAAGTACTCAATAGTATCGGCAGGCAAATGGCCAAATATTACACCCGCGCCTTTGCGGTGATGTTTATCGTACTCGCTGTAATTAACCAATATGGTTGATACCACATAAGGCTTAGCCGCTTTTTTGCTGTGGCCTAAAATATCGGCAGGGCGAGTAAGGTTAAAAAAGTGCAGCAGGTCGTATTCCGAATAATCAATTTCCTCGTCGGTTAGCCTTACATCGGCAGTAATACCCAGGTATTTTAAATACCGCGCAGTTTCCACTACCTGCACCGTATCGCCACCGGGTACCCGGTATAATGTCGACCGTACTATCATGGCTACTTTCATAGTTGAGCACGGTTAAGATTTTGTTTATACAACCAGTTAATAAACCTTGCAGGAAAATAGCTGATGGTATAAAACAAGTAGTTATCCAACCTGAAAGGATGCAGGCCAATGGCCTTCAGCATATGTACCCGTGCTTTTTCGGGCTGGTAATTATTAATCAGGAATTTTTTACCGCAAAGCGCGTAGTACGAGCCTTCCTTTATCTTCGGGAGGTATTGTTTTTTAGCTATTTGCTTTAGCTCCATACCATCGGCAGCAGTAATCACTCCACTTTTAAGCGAAGCATATTTTATGTCCCTGAATTTTTTGGTACGCCATTTTTCGTCAATGGTAATTGATTCTGGGTTAAGCCTTACCTTCAACAGCGGTTGCGAAAGGTTACAGGCTTTGGCGTTTTTTAAAATATTCATCCATAAAAAATGGTCCTCATAAGTATAGGCATGCTGGTTATAACCGCCATTGCGTATAATTATATCCTTTTTATAAAATACGCTGGAGTGTATAAAAGGGCATATGGTATAGCTTAAATCCTGTATTTCTTCGTTTAAATGGGCAACCGGGTGCTGGGTGAAAATGTAATTTTCATGGGCATCCATATAGTCGGCAGCCGAGCCTATAATGCTATACTCCGGGTGCGCAGTTATAAAGTCATATTGTGTTTTTAGCCTGTCGGGATAGCAAATATCATCAGCATCAAAGCGGGCTATATATGGCGCGCGTGAGTAAATAAGGCCGGTATTTAAAGCCTCGGCTATGCCTTTATTTTCATGCTCAACAAGTACTATGCGGGGGTCTTTAAATGATTTAATAATCCTGGCTGTATTATCAGTTGAGCCATCGTTAACAATCAGCAGCTCAAAATCGGTAAATGATTGTTTAAGTACGGACGATATGGCCGCAGCTATATACCTTTCCGCATTATAAGCAGGCATTAAAACAGTAATTTTGGGGTGATTAATATCCATGGGTAAGTTTAAGTTTAGGGGCAGATTCTTTGATATCCAACAAAAGCAGCAATTCAAAAAATATCAGTATTGATAGCTGCTCAAACCAGTAATCAATACATAAAAAGGCGAGTGTTAGTAATAGTATAGGCAGCCCGTAGGTAAGCGCTTTTATATGTTTTGTAAAGAATCCCAAATAGTAAATACAAAAAAGCAGGAAGCCTAAAATTCCGTACTCAGCAAATAACTGATCGTACACAGAAAAAGGGCTGTTGGTTAATGAATGATAACCTGCGCGGTTACTAAAAAAGTTCAGGTACAAATCCAAATGATTAACCAAAAAATCATGATTGATATAGGTATGTTTTTCAGGATAACCGCCCGAAATATTTAATCTGCTTGCTTTAAAAGCCAGTTTGGATGAAAAATTACCCATACCATCACCGGCAATTAGTTTAGCCGGGTGAGTTTTAAAAAAATTAACCGTTTGCTGCATGGCAGTAACCTTGCCCGGTACCGGCGACCAATGAAACGGCCTACTCGAAACAGGCAATAAAGCTTTATGCGTATTAATAAAACCCACCAACTGGGCTTGCTCCGGTGGCGTAGTAGTAAGGCTTTGATAGGGTTCTGTATTAATATTTGGTATTGGCACCAGTATCCTGCCTGCATCGGTTTTAATAACGGGTTTATTTTGCGGCGCGGCAGGGCTATGTTGTTGTGTTAACCTGTAGCTTATAGCATTCAGGCTATCTATATACATGGTGGCAATTTTCTCTTTCTTTTGTTCGGGGTTTAATGTACTGTCGGGCCTTAGGGTAATGGGTAATACTGTAGCGGGTGCGTTTATTACGGGGTTCGGCTTGTGAAATATGTTGCTGAAAGTTTCAACTACGTAGTCGTTATTTTGCGGCGATATTTTCGCCATAAAAACCACTAAAAAACCCAGGCAAATAATTACCAGGCTTTTTTGATCGCGGCTGCTTTTAAAAATAAACAGCAACACCAATACAAGCAATAATATAATATTGGTAAAGTTGCTGCCGGTTAGCAGCACCACTGCCATACATACCAGCAGCATTAGCGCATTTTTTTTGGTGAAGAAATAAACCACACCAAAGGCATTTAACACAGCGTTGGTTGTAGAGGTATCAAAAGTTAAACCCTTTATATAATCGCCGGTGCCTATAAAATATTTTTGATGCTGGCCCTGGTAAGTGTAGGGGTTAAGCGCATGCGTTTCTAAAATGATGGCACCAAGGTTTAATAATGATATTGCCGCGTTAATAATAAAAAATACCAATATGGTGTTATGGATAACCTCAACATCGTTCCGCTCAACACATAATTTAACCTGGTGTATGGTCAGTATACACAGCAACCAAAAACCAGCGCCCATCAGTAACACCAATATATAATTAGGGCTGCTATAATTTTTGCTGATAATAAAATCGGCGAACGCCAAAACCATAATCAGCGGATAAAAAAGCGGCAGCCTGGAATTTTTAAAGCTGAATTTAAACCTGAAATCGGCCTGTAATAAGTAGATGATAAGGACGGCGGCTATCTTAACCTCTAACTTTACATTTAAAAAAAGCAGCAGGAATAGCAGCAGTTTCCAATCCAGCCGGCTTTGCAGTTTTTTTAAATTAAGGTTAGTTAACAGGGTGCTCATCCTTTTAATTTTGAAACCCCGGCCCGCTTAATTTTCGGGTTACGTGATGTGTTTCGTTATAAGAGGATTACGGCTTAAAACTTACTATGGTTGCCTGTGTGAGTAAAGAATGGCGCTATTTTACCAGTTAAGCAATAGCTGTAAGCTTTTGCGGTCGGCAAGTTTAATTTGGGCGGTGATGATTAGGGTTACGAGGTAAAAAAGAACGGCAAAGGGCAGGGCAATCCAGGCGTTTTGAAATAGGATTTTCGCAGTCATTCCGCTTATTAAAGCCCCGGCTGTGCAAATAAGCAGGTTAACGCTAATTGACGACAATTTGGCTATTTCATTCTTCCTCAAATAAAAAATAGTTTGCGCCAGGCACGATAGGAGGAAGGCAAATGCCGCGCCTTCGTTTTTATAAATGGGTATCAGTATAACATCGCCAATTACATTTACCAACAGGGTAATAATAAACGAATGCAGTATCATTTTCAATTGACCTTTGGCGAAGTATATCGTCCATAAAAAATTGTTAACATACAGTAGTGGCATACATAGCGATAGTATGAAAATGGTTTTAACATTTACCAACCCGTATTTACCGGCGGTTATGCCATCAATAACCGGCGCCCAGCACATATTAATAGTTAAAGCCACCAATACCGCAATAATTATCTCTGCCCGTATTAAAAATTTAAGGTGGCTTATATCCCCGCTATCCTGTTTAAATAATTTGGTAAAACGGGGCATAAGTAATGGCGCTATGGTAAGCATGGGCAGCGTGGCTATCTCGAACACTTTGTAAGCAAAACTATATTCGGCAAGTTTTATGGCTGATAAGGTGAGGCCGATATATATCCAATCGAACCGGGCCAGCGCCGAAGTAATAACCACCACGCCCGATTGCGGCAGCGATTCGCGAACCAAATTGATATAGCTTGTTTTATGAAACTTTATCGCCAGCCCGGTTTTTGTTGAGCGGTAAAACAGGTAAATGCAAACCAGTAATTCGGCGGTATCACCTGCAATAAAAATAATGACAATGGTGTGCATGTTTATGGCATGCAATAAAGCAAACACCAGCAAGCTAACACAACGCACTAAGTTTGAAACTACCGACATGTAGGCCAGCAGTTTAAAACGCTCCAGCCCGCTTGCCACCTGTTTAAAGGGCGTGGAGAAAAAGATCATCAGTTTCCCTATGCCTATAAGCAGAATTAAATTATAGGTATCGGTTTGGTTGGCAAAAAAGGTTTTGCCGGCAAATAATAACCCGTAAAATATAAGCCCTGTAATTAACACATGGCCTATGTAAAGCGATAGGGTATGCTGCACCGGCTCGCCGGAAGCTATTTTTTTGATGATTAACTGGTCGATACCCAGCGACAGGATATTAAATACCGCCAGCAATATGGCCAGCGCCAGGTTAACCTGCCCGAAATCATTTTTATTAAGCCCGGTTGATAGTATATAAAATATGGCGAGGCCAAATACCTGGTTAAGTATAAGCTGCAGGGCATTTACCGAAAGGTTTTGTGATAATTTTTTAGCCATTAACCGGTTTTGACTTAATATTCGGCAGCAAAAACACCGTTGGTTACCTGTTTCTTTTGGTACACATGCTTCATGCTGCTTAAATAATGGTACTTAAGCCATTTGTTTTTAAATATGGTTTTTGATATTTCCCAACCTTCCTTTCCATCCAATATGCCTAAAAATAAAAAGTAGTTTATAAAAAATGCAAAGTATGGCGAAATGTACAGATTTATAAACGAAGGTTTTTTGCCGGCCTTAAAGTAATTCTCAGCGCTTAATTTTGCGTAATGCACGGCTTTGTTCATACACTCTTTACCATCTTTTACCGAGTAATGGTGTAAATATCCGCCTATGTTTTGAACCTTAACCTGCTTAGGCAGCAGCAATGTTTCGTGCACTTTTGGCTCGCTCCATTTAACCAGGTTACGGTTAAACAGGCGTACATGGTGGTCGCGCCCCCAATAGCCAAATTTGATACGTTTTTTGCCGAAGTATGAGCGGTATTTTATATCATATACCACATCAGTATTATCCAGCTTTAAATTGTGTAGTGATTGTATCAGTGTAGCATCTGCTACCTCATCGGCATCAAGGCTTAATATCCAGTCGTATTTTGCTAACGCGATACCTTTGTTTTTGTTGGCGCCATAACCCGTCCAGGCATTCTGATATACGTTACAGCCATTTTCACAGGCTATGGCTATGGTATTATCGGTACTGCCATTATCAACAATAACAATATCATTGGTAATTAACCCTGCTGCTTTAATGCAATTGGCAATAACATCAGCTTCATTGTTGGTAATAATAACTACAGATACCGGTATCATAAAATATTATTTGGAGTATATGCCTAAACAAGCGCGTATAGCACATAAGCATCACGGGCACTGCCATAAAAAGGTTGCCCTTTGTAATAAATATTTGGTAAATTTCTGCGGATAAATAGCGGAGTGAAAAGCGCGTCAAATAATCTTATTGATTATCAATAAGTTATAATAATTTTATAGCTACTGGCAACCTTTAATAATTGTTTAACGTGATGGTGCATATATTTAATTGCATAAAGTAAACAACTAAACCCAATATGGGAGAAGAAGAGTTACATCAACTGATACGGGGCTGTGAAAAGCAGGACAGGAAAAGCCAAAAAATGCTGTATAAGGCATTTTACGGATTTTCTATGGCTATATGCCTGCGCTACACCGGCGACCGTGATAAAGCAGCTGAAGTAATGAACCAGGGGTTTTTTAAGGTGTTTACCAATGTTGAACGCTACGATCATGCTAAGCCGTTTAAAGCATGGCTGGGTAAAATAATGATGAACGTATCCATTGATTATTACCGTGCCAACCTTAAAATGGCCTACAGTGATGACCTGGAAACTGCCGAGCATATTGGCGACGGCGATTACGCGGATAAAAACCTGCATTATGAAGATTTGCTGGCGATGGTACAACAACTGCCGCATGCTTACCGCACGGTGTTTAATCTTTTTGCCATTGATGGCTACTCGCACGAGGAAATAGCCGATTTGCTTAACATTAATATAGGCACATCAAAATCAAACCTGCATAAGGCAAGGCAAAAACTTAAAATGATGATATATAAGGCAGAGCAAGCTGCCAATAACTATAATAGAGGAATTGATTATACGTCGATAGTGGCTATAAACGGCACTGATTTTAAACCGGCGTATTTTAATAATGGCATAAGGGGATGAAAAAGGAAAAAGAGTTTGATGACATTTTCAAGAAAGGACTTGGTGATCCGGTTGAAGCCGGCTACCAGGAACAGGATTGGAATGCCCTTGAACAAATGCTGGATGGGAATAAAAAGAGAAGAGGTTTTGTTTTTTGGCTGCCCATATTAAGCAGCGCTGCTTTGTTGTTAATAGCCTTTGGCTGGTGGTTATTGCGCCCCGAAACTGTGCAAAATCAACACCAAAGACCACAAATTGCCATGCACCAGCCTGTACAACCAGGCGGTGCAGGCAAAGCTGTGGTACAAAGTACTACCCAACAGGGCAAAGTTAGCAGCCAAGGGGATTTGACAGCACAAAACGGGGCGGCTGTTACAACAACCAAGCCGGGTATTAATAATGGGTACCAGGCAGCAAATAACGGCAAACCAAATATTGGTTTAACAGGTAGCAATAGTATACCTGTAACAAATGCGGGTGGCGGTTATGCAACAATAACCGGTTCGACACAAAGGGGTAACATAATTACTTTAGCGGCATTAAACCCTGCATTGCCAGGCAGCGGGCTTGGTAGCAACCTCAGTATTGATTCGGTTGATGTAAAGCATGAGGCTTTAGCAGCAAATAAGCCCGATAAGAGTAATAAAATTACAACTAAATCAATATTTGTACAGCACCCGCGCTATGCCTTAAGTGTATTTGGCGCGCCGGAGGTGAACGGGGTAAATTCGTTTCAGCAAACACGGTCGGGTACTAATATAGGGCTTGTATTTTCGGCCGGGTTATTTAAAAAAATAACCTTTAGCACCGGCGCTTTGTATGCTTTAAAGCCATATAATACTTATTTCAGCAATTATTTAGGCAATAGTCAGCCCGGGAGTAACCTTAGCAGTATTAATGCAGACTGCCGTGTGTTGGATATACCATTGAATGTGGATTTTCAATTTTACAGTAAAAACCGCAACTCATTTAGTATAGGCTCGGGCCTGTCATCATACATCATGCTGCACGAAAGCTATCAATACAACTACACCGATCCGGCTGTTAACGGCTCGGTTAATTATACAGTACCAAACACAAATAAATATATTTTCGGTGTATTAAACCTCCAGGCTACTTATACGCGGCAAATTAATTCGGCAATGGGCTTAAGCATACAGCCTTATATGAAATTGCCGCTAACAGGTATAGGTGCAAACGATGCCAAATTACAAACGGCGGGCGTTGCCATAGGGCTAAGCTGGAATTTAAATTCGCTATCAAACCCATAACAATATGAAAACCATAAGTATTATTTTACTTGCCTGGATGAGCATTATCAACCAGGCGGGGCAGGATCTCTATGTTTGTAAAAACGCTAAAATCAGCCTGTATTCCGAGGCGCCAATTGAGGATATATCGGCCGAAACAGCCACGGGAACATCAGTTTTTAACGCATCAACGGGCGATATTGCTTTTAGCGTAAACATCCGCTCGTTCACTTTTCCGAAATCATTAATGCAGGAGCATTTTAACACCGATTACATGGAAAGTGATAAGTATCCGAAGGCAACCTTTAAAGGAAAAATACAGGAGAAAATTGATGTGACCAAAAATGGCATATACCCGGTAACAGCCACGGGCGATTTAACAGTACACGGCGTTACCAAAAACCGCAGTATTACAGGTAAAGCAACAGTTGATAACGGCACCGTAACCATTACATCAGAATTTATAGTAAAATGTGCCGATCATAATATTACCATACCCCGGCTGGTATTTCACAATATTGCCGAGAGTATTCAAATGAAGGTAAACGCCACTTATAGCCCCTATAAATAAATCACTAATCACCTTTAAACAAAAAAACCACAACATCATGAAAAAAATTATAAAAGCACCGCTTATTGCGATAGCCTGCCTTTTACTAAGCCATTTTGCAGCAGCGCAAAAGACAGATACAACGAAAAAATCGACTTCTGCCGATTCGTTAATGAGTGCTATTGACGGGCCGGCCAAGGCCGAGCCCGTAATAGCTACCTTTAAATCAACCAGGCTGGTTTTATCACAAACTACCCAAACCGTAAAAAAAGGTAACCTTAATTTCCAGATTATTCACCGCTTTGGCGACGTTGCCGGGACAAACGGTGGTGGTAAAGAGTTTTTTGGCCTTGATGATGTTAACGATGTTTATTTCGGATTTGAATACGGTATAACTGATAATTTAAATGTTGATTTTGGCCGTAGTACCATTGGCGGCTTGCTTAACCTAGAGCTAAAATATGCCCTGCTGCACCAAACAACAGACAACAGCGTGCCTGTTGATGTAACTGTACTGGGCGAGTGGGATACGCGCCCTTATAGTTCATTCAGCAGCTACAGCGCAAGGCTTTCGTACCTGGGGCAGGTAATTATAGCCCGTAAATTTTCAGAGTTTTTATCGTTCCAGGTGTCGCCGTCGTTTGTACGTAACAATACACCCATACCGCTTGGTAACGAGCAGCAATTTTTGGCCATCCAATCGGCCGCGCGCATACGTTTAACAGCCCATACCGGCTTTATAGTTGATTACGCGCACTCCTTCTCAACCTACAAACAAGCGCAAGACCCGTTAGGCTTTGGCTATGAGCTTGAAACCGGCGGCCACGTTTTTACAGTAAATGTTACTAATGCCAGGGCTATACAGGAAATAAATTATTTAAGTAACTCCGATGCAAGCTACGGCAAAGGCCAGTACAGGATTGGTTTTACCATATCAAGGATGTTTGATTTGAACAAGCATAAAACCAAGGTAGAAAATTAAGTTTTGTTGTTTTTTGTTTAGATAGAGGTGCCCCTATATATGGAGCATCTCTTTTTTCATTAATAAACGATATTGATTTTTTAGACGAAGTGCCGGCAATGATTTATCTCATTTTATTTTTCAGCAAAATAAACAGTGGCTCTTTATGCTTGTTGGTGCTATCACTGGTAAAATACCCGTTGCCCAGTATCAAATCAAGCTTACCGTTGCCGTACAAGTCGCCGGCATCCATGGTTATCCCTTTTTGGAATGGCGTATTTATTGGCAATGAATAAGGTTGAAATTTCATATTGCCTATATTTTTCAGGTATATAAACGCCTCTTCGGGTTGTTGTGATGATGGAAAAAAGCTTATGGTAGCTATATCAATTTTGCCGTTGCCTTCAAAATCTCTTGCTATGGCCTTGTAACATCCATTTATCGGGTAAAAATAGGCTTGGTGGAAGTTGTTTTTGCCATCGTTTAAAAATATATAAACTCCATGGTATGGTTTTAATATAGGCGTGTAATCGCCATTATCGCCGCAGGTATAAATAATATCCGGGTAGCCATCGTGGTTAATATCAACCAAATCAAATGACGATGAACCGTACGACGGCGGGAACCTTAGCACTTCACGCTCATCAAATTTACCGTGGCCCTTGTTGGTATATAAAAATATCCCCTCTTCGCCCTGGGCAAACTGCGCCCAAATATCGGGCAGCCCGTCGTGGTTATAATCCTGCACTATTGTGTTTAAAGCGCCCGATCTTTCGCGCAAAACATGTTGAACAAATTTTCCATTGCCCATATTTTCCATCCACGATAGGTTGCCGATCAGGTTCCCAAACTGCGAAACGATATAATCTTCGCGCCCATCATTATTTAAATCGGCGGGGGTAACTTTTACAGGGCGGGCAAGGCTGTCAAAAAAGGGATGTTTATCTGCCGTAATGGTACCGTTCTTATTAATTTGTATCCGCCTTACTTCGCCATTTCGCAGGTTATTAGCCTCCAGGCTGGTGCCAATACTACAGGCAAGTATATTGCCCGGTTTAAAACTGATATCAACAATAGGGCCGCTGGTACGCGCCGTAAACAAGGTTTGCAAATTGGTATCCAGCACCAAAAACTTGTTGGCCAAACCATTGCTAACCAATAGCCGTCGCGGGTTAACCGTTGTATCAATTTTAACGTACGATGTCATGGCTACAGTACCGTATAACAAATTGGATTTGGGCATCTCTACCTCAAAAAACGGCAAATCGCGTATAACTTTGGTTGTTTTATGTTGTTGGGGCATAACATAGGGCGCCATGTTCATATAGTAGGCAATAATATGGCTCCATTTTACCGAATCGATAATGGGTTTTGGCGGGAAGTATTCCGATATGTTCACATCATTTGCACGGGAATAAGGCTCGCCGCGAAAAGAGGTATATCCTAAAAATGGCCCCATGCGTGTAAAAATCCCTGTATACCACATTTCTTTAGTTAACAGCGACGGATCGGGCAGCATGTGGCAGGTTTGGCAATATTGAGAGGCCAGCAGCCTGCCGTCGCTAATATCTTCCGGACTAGCTTTGGGTATTTTTGCAAAGCTTCCCTGGTCCTGCGTGCCGATAAGTGAAATGGATATTATTATAAATAACAACACTAAAATTGCTGCTATAATGATAATTACTTTGTATCTGCGCGCAATGGCCATATGTATCTGCTTATAAAAACAAAAGTTAAGTTATCCATTTGCTGCTGCAAAAAGATAACTTAACTAAAGTAGGTGATATTTTAGGGATATTTAGTTTATCTGCACAAAACCTACGTTATCAACCAAAAAATCGCCGTTTGATGTACCGCCGTATACACCTGCCTGTATGCCGATGTAAACCGTTCCGGTAATTGGCGCGGTATAAACCCCTTTGGTTGCAACACCCACACCATACATGCCGTTTGATAATGTAGCGGTATATAAGTCGCCGTTAACAGCGGTGGTACTGCTGCTGGTTGCGCCCCATGCGTGATAATTATTTAAGCAGAGGAAGTAATTAGAAGTAGCCCCGGTGTTTTCGTTCCAGGTATTAGGGTCTGTTGAGATATAGGTTTGAAGATAATCATTAACACCGCCGCCTGGTAATTTTACTACAGCCGAGAATTGGTATTGCTTACCTGCTACCACCTGCACAGCCTGGTAAATTAATTCGTTAAAGCCAGCACTGTTTGAAAAGGATGGGAAACGCAGGCAGGCACCATAACCGCCTGCAGGGCTATCGCCGGTGTAACCATAAACGGGTGGATTATTGTTTTGCGAACTCCATACCTGCCAGTACTGGGCGGTGTTAGCTTCAAAACCACCATGGATAAGGTTATTATTTTGCACGTTTATAGCCTGTGTGCTGCTTACAACATCACCCAATAAACCGGTTACCGTTACCTTTACATTATAGGTACCTGCTGTAGCAAACTGGTGTGCGGGTGATAATACGTGAGATGTATCGCCATCGCCAAAATCCCACACTACCGAGGCAACAGAGGTTGAAGTGTTATTAAAGGTACGTCCTAACTCAAATTGCGAAGCTATGGTAAAGCTGGCGGTAGCAGCAGGTATTGCTGTTACTGTTTGTGTTGAGCTGGCCGAATACCCCGCAGCGCTATTCACTTTTAAAATAACTGAATATTTTCCCGGCGTAGCATAAGTGTGTACCGGCGATGCCGCGGTTGAAGTTGTACCATCGCCAAATTGCCAGTAATAAGATTGAACATTGCTGCCGTTACTGGCAAATGTTACTACAAGCGCATTGGTATCCGCATTAGCAAAAGTAAACGACGACGTAGGTTTAGCCCCGTTTACGATATCTGATTTAAACGCTTCGCCTTTCTGGCACGAGCTGAATATAAACATCCCTGCCACAACAATAAAATACAGGGGGGTTAGCAATAATCTTTTCATAATTTTCCTTTTAATAACTTTATACTATGGTAAGTTCAAAGAATCCACATCAATTAATATAATTACTTCGCTATACGTTGGGCTAAGTGTATAATTTGTGGGGTTGGTTATCGCCACGCACAAAGCCACCTTCTCGCCGGCATAGGTTTTTAAAGTTGGCTCATCAATAACCAAATTAAAATTGGCCATATATTGCCCTTGCGGTACCGAAACCGTTGTTGGCAAAGTATGGGCGCTTGCAGGCAAAAGCACCACAGTTTTATTGGCATCGCCCCCTGTGGCTAATAAACCACTCGTAATAAGCTGCGCAATGGTATCGGGCCGTGTAGTTACATTTACCGAATAAGCACCATTTGCCTGTGTGCCTGAGCGCGAAACGCCAAGGAAAACATCAACCTTATTATTTTTTGTGTCGATTTTATAATTGTAGGTGTTTGTATCCAATCCGGACGGCACCAGGTAATCGTTATTTACCCCGCCTGATACTGTTGCCTGCGGGATATAGATATTGGTAAATCCGAATGGGCCTGCACTATCCTTTTTATCGCAGGCTGTAAGGCAAACAATACCTAACAGGGCGACAAAAAGTGCGGTTAGTTTAAAATTATTTTTGAGTTTCATTTTATTAATTTTTAAAATCATTTAACAAATACAACCATTAATAACCGGGATTTTGTTGCAGTGTATTTTTTGAGTTAACAATTTCTGCCTGCGAAAACGGATACAAATAATTAGCCGGCGAAACAAACACGCGGGTTGCAACATTAACCGTTTGGTAAGAGAAACCGCCCGTAGTAGTTTTGGTTACTGTTACCCCCTGTATGGGCTGGTTTAATACGGTTGCAGCATCGTTCCAGCGTAGCAGGTCCCAATAACGGTGGTCTTCAAACGCCAGCTCAATGCGCCTTTCATGTTTAACCGCAGTACGGAAATCGGTTATGGTAGCGGCGGTAACAACAGGTAATGATGTGCTTGCCCTGTCCCTTACCATTTTTAATGCCTGCCTTGCACTCATGTTATAACCGTTTGGTACAACATCGGGGCCGTAGGCTTCATTCATCGCTTCAGCATAATCCAGCAATATCTCTCCGTAACGATAAACAACCCATTGGTTTTGCGCGGTTCCGCCTTGTACCAGGTTAAGGTTATCGGTTAAAAACTTTTTAAGGTAGTAGCCGGTTTTGCTGCTGTTGGCATTGGCCAAATCATCCGTTCCGCCGGGAGATTCATCAATTGTCCTGCCGTTCCAGGTACTTCCGTTTGTTACAATGGATGCTGCCAAACGCGGATCCCTATTATTGTACGGGTTGTTAGGATCGGGTGTGCCGGTATATTCATAGGCTGACACCAGGTTTTGTGACGGCGCTTCGCCGCTTTTGCCGCCAGGTGTAGCAATTGGATAATTATCTACTTCAATGGTATTATTTGCCGGCATGCGCACAGCGAAAATGGTTTCGTTACTGGTAAGCGGGTTCGAGCCGATAAAATAGTTGCCGTAGCCCGTATTATCCAAAACAAGGTTTAAGCCGGGCGTAGTCATCACAGCCTCTGCCGCGGCAGCGGCTGCCTGCCACTTGGTAACATCATTGGTTGTATTATGTAATGGGCTTGCCGCGTACAATAAAACACGTGCCTTAATAGCTAAAGCCGCCCCTAAGGTAAAGCGCCCATCATTATTGGCAAAGGCGCTGGTTTTCCAGTTTACCTGTAGGTTAGCTTTGTTGTTATCAATTTCCGAAACAATATAAGCAACTACATTATCATAGCTTGATTTTGGCACATATTCATCAGAGGTTTGCTGTAAGGTTGAGGTTATGATAGGTACCCCACCCCAACGTTTAATCAATTCTGAATAGTAATAAGCCCGGGCAATATGTGCCTCGGCTATATACCAGCCCAGGTTTTGTATATCCAGGTGATAGTTTACCGAATCAGTAACCGTATCTCGGTTAAGGGCCAAAAATTTCCGCCCGTTTAGGGAGTAATTAAGGAAGAAATTGGCTGCCCGTATGCCATCGTAAAAGTTCTTATAGGTGCCTCCATCGGGATTATTGTTCGGGTTAAGGCTGCCCTCGTTAAAAATCATGGCATTTGAAATTGCCGATGTTTGCTGCGCTTCATCTGATGCCGCTGCAAAAAGATTATTATCGAGCGCGGTAAACCCGTATTGCAATTGGGTATAAAACGCGTTCCCGAATGAGAAAAGCGTAGTACGATCTGTAGCTATGGTAGTTGGGGTTTCAAAGGTATCTATCTTGGTATTCAGAAAGTCCTTTTTGCAGCCGGCAGCTCCCACCAGGGCAATTACTACAAGAACAAGTGTGTATTTATATTTCATATTCATCGTGTTGTAGTTTAAAGTTTAATAAGTTGCTGAAATGCCCAGGTTAAATGATTTAAGCGCAGGATAACCGGTATATGATTCCGGGTCCATGTGATAATATTTAAGCAGGCTGCTCCAGGTAACCGGGTTAACCGCGTTTACATAAACACGCAGCTTTGATAATTTAATTGAGCGCAAAAATGCAGTGTTAAACGTATAACCAAATTCTGCATTACGTATACGCAGGTAATCATCGCTCTTCATCCAAAAGGTACTTGGCTGGTAGTTGTTAGGATTACCCTGCGTAGTTAACCTTGGATATGTTGCGGTGGCACGTGTATCAATGCCCTGGTCGGGGTAATAAGCCCAGGCGTTTTGCGCAATTGAATATGCGTTACCATTATTTACAAAAGCAACTGTTTGCGGATTAAGCGTGGTAGAGCCGGGGCCGGTATAAAGTATATCAACACTTGCTCCTGCTGTTCCCTGGAAAAATACGCTAAAATCAAAGCCTTTGTAGCTGATATCGCCGCCAAACGAATAAGTAAGCGTTGGGAAAGGCGAATTGCCAATTGAGGTTACATCTGTCTGGTCTATTTTACCATCGCCGTTCAGGTCCTTGTATTTAATATCGCCGGGCTGTACTTTACCAAATTGAGGTACAGGTTCACCTGCTTTTAATGAGCCATCGGCATTAAAATCACTTAGCTGGTAAAACCCTGTGGCTACCAGGCCTATAGGTGTGCCATAAGGCCTGCCGGTTTGGGCGTTGTAAGGATATGCGGTTGGTACTTCGGCTTCGTAATCAATTTTGTTTTTATTGTACGATGCCATACCTGTTAAAGAATAGCCCACCTGGCCGGATTTGTTCGCATAGCTTAAGCTTGCTTCAAAGCCTTTGTCGGTCATTCTGCCCACATTGTTAAAAATCAGGTTATCACCAAAATCACCGGGGATAGAGTTATCCAGTGTGATAATATTGCTCCTTTTATCCATAAACGCGTCCAGCGACATGTTCAAGTTTTTAAACAAGGTTAAATCGGCGCCTACATTGTATTTAATGCTTTGCTCGGCAAATATGCCGGGGTTAGCAATAAATAGCGGGTTAAGCGTACCGGCCTGGCTTGGGGTACCATCCCCTGTGTAAAATTGGCCAGTGGCAGTATAATATTGCTGATACAGGTAGCGCCCGTTGGTACTGTATGATGATAAATTGGAAGTCGACTGAGAATCTGAACTACCTGTTTTACCAACCGATGCCCTTATTTTTAAGAAGTTTATGATTGGATTAGATTTTAAAAAGTTTTCATTCGATACTATCCATGCGCCTGAAACCGCCGGGTAAAAACCCCATTGGTTGCCGGGTGCATAGGCATCAGACCCGAAACTTGAAAAGCCAAACTCAGCAACATAACGGTTATCGTAATTATAATTTGCCTTGCCGCTTATGTTTTCGTAATGATACTCATAGCCAAACAAACCTTCGCCTAAATAATCAGACTCATCATAATCAACTGCCGATGTAATATGGCTTTTGCCAAAATCATGCGCGTAGCCTAAGGTTATGGTAGGCTGTTTCCATGTTTCCTGCTGCACGGGGTTTAACGCGCTTGCAGTTGTTGGTGTTGTTTTATCGGTAGTGGTTGTAACACCATTAAAGTAACGGGCATAAGTAGCTGTTTTATCATACGAGTCTATTGAATTACTGCTGATTGACACCGCTTCATCCAGGTATAAGCCGGGTGTAATAAAATCAAGATGTTCCCTTAAACCGAAGTTTGCCTGTAGTATTTTGGTTTCAGACGATATCCAGCCCAAACCGTTTATAGAACCATAAGGGTTATTAGGATAAAGCGCCGTACCCGAATACTGCCCGTTTACCGTTGCCGGGTAAATATTAGACGGGTAAGTAGCCAGATCGCTAAATAATTGTGGCGATGAATAATTTGGCGATTTGCGGTCTTCTAACCTGCCATTCAAATCAACCCTGGCTTCAAATATTTTAAACATATTAAAGTTAAGGTTGGTGCGCAGGTTATAGCGGGCAAATTGCTCGTTCGATGTATTATCAGTATTGGCTACATTATACAAACCCTGTTGGTTGGCATAATCAAATACTACATTGTAACGTGCGCTGGAATCGCCGCCGTTAAAAGCAAGGTCGCCATCAGTATAAGGGGTATGGCTTTTTAATACTTCTTTGTACCAGTCAACATCGGTACCGGTACCATTTTGGTAGGCCTGCAATTGCGTTGCGCTGTATTTAGGTGTCCATACATCGCCGGCATCATTACTTGCTGCTTCATTATACAAAGTAGCATATTGGTACGAATTAAGCGGGGTATTAATATTGGTTGGGCTCTGGAAACCTGTACGTGCCTCAAATTGCACGGTGGGCTTACCTATTTTACCCCTTTTTGTAGTAACCCATATTACGCCGTTAGCGCCACGCATACCAAATGTGGCCAGTGCGGCAGCATCTTTTAATATGCTTATGCTTTCAATTTCGGCAGGGGATATGTAGGAGAAGTAATCTTCATTAACCTCAAATCCATCAACAAAAATTTTAAAGTTGTTGTACCCGTTTGATCCATTGCTATAGTTGCCTATACCACCGTTACTATAGCTGCCTACTCCCCTTATACCCAT
>Ga0302315_10001843_pt1 | contig 20719 bp, 17 predicted proteins | sample III_Palsa_N3_1_FD_200532 | JGI IMG/M metagenome (GOLD analysis project Ga0302315, IMG submission 200532) | Peat permafrost microbial communities from Stordalen Mire near Abisko, Sweden - III_Palsa_N3_1 | ecosystem: Environmental > Terrestrial > Soil > Palsa > Peat permafrost | place: Sweden...
GCGCGCCCGGCGATGCCGCGGCCATACAAAGAGGGGATAAATGGTTAAAGGAAAATTTAGAGAGCTATGCCAAATGGGCAAAAAGCCACAACAGCCTTTTAATTATAACTTTTGATGAAGATGATTCGCGCACGGCTGTAAACCAGATACCCACTATTTTTTACGGCGCGCACATCAATACCGGCAAATACAGCGAACATATTAATCATTACAACGTACTGCATACTTTGGAAGCCATGTACGGTTTACCCGTTAGCGATAATGAAACTGCTGATGTGATTAAGGATGTTTGGAAGTGAGATAACCTACAAGCGGTGTTTCGTACCTACGGCACGAAAATATTTTGTTGTTCATTTAGGCTACCAATATTTAATCCCTACGGGATTTCCCGCAAAGGCGTATTGTAATAGCTCCATTAGGAGCTAAATGTGATGTCACAAAAAATGGTTTTATGCTAACAACGTTTAATCCCTAGGGGATTTCCCGCAAAGGCGTATTGTAATAGCTCCATTAGGAGCTAAATGTGATGTCACAAAAGATTGGTATTTAGGTTAACAATATTTAATCCATAGGAGATTTCCCGCAAAGGCGTATTGTAATAGCTCCATTAGGAGCTAAATGTGATGTCACAAAAGATTGGTATTTATGCTAACAACATTTAATCCATAGGATATTTCCCGCAAAGGCGTGTATTGTAATAGCTCCATTAGGAGTTAAATGTGGTGTCACAAAAGATTGGTATTTAGGTTAACAACATTTAATCCATAGGAGATTTTCCGCAAAGGCGTATTGTAATAGCTCCATTAGGAGCTAAATGTTGGTAGCAGAAAGGATTTATATTTTTTGCCCTGTAGGGGCAAAACTTAGCCGTAAAGCAATTATTCAAGCGGTTTAAAAATGTACAGTTTGTTATATTCAATCTCAAATTGTTTAAGAAATTCCTCGTATTCTTGTAAGAATGTTCTTTTTCGATGATGCTCCTCTTGGTTCATTACATAATCGGTAACAGTTTGTACTTGCGAACGCGAATAAGAAAATGCGCCATAACCCTCCTGCCATCTGAAACTTGTTGGACTAAATTGCTGTAAATTTATCCATTCAGATGATTCGCCTTTTACAACTCGCATCAAATCAGCAAGTGATTGATTTGGCCTAAACCCAAAGAACATATGCAAATGATCAGGCATGCTATTAATAGCCAGCATTTTATGACCATGATTTTGTACAATGCCTGTAATGTATTTATGTAATTGAGTTTTCCATGTCGATTGAATTAACGAATCGCGAAATTTTACGGCCATTACGCATTGTATATGTATTTGAGTATAAGTATTTGCCATGATGTAAAGTGTTCAGGTTTGGTAATATACAATTATGAATCTGAAAATAACGGAGTGCTACGCGGCTAATTTCGTACCTACTGCACGAAGAAATTGTAGTTTATTTTGTTGCCAACATTTAATCCTTATGGCGGCATTGGCCGGGATAAATTTATTAGAGCACCATAGGGGCAATACATATACATAATGAAATTATTTCGGCAACAACCTTATACCGTCAGCTTTTTATACTTTATCCTCTTCGGCGCTATATCTCCTAAGCGTTTCTTGCGGTTCTCTTCATAATCCGAATAATTCCCTTCAAAGAAATATACCTGCGAATTGCCTTCAAAGGCTAATATATGTGTGCAAATCCTGTCTAAAAACCACCTGTCGTGGCTGATAACCACGGCGCAGCCGCCAAAGTTTTCCAATGCTTCTTCCAGCGCGCGCAGGGTGTTTACATCAATATCATTGGTGGGCTCATCCAGCAATAAAACATTCGAGCCTTTTTTTAGGGTGATGGATAAATGCACGCGGTTACGCTCACCACCGGATATTACACCCACTTTTTTCTGCTGATCGGCGCCATTAAAGTTAAAGCGTGATACATAGGCCCTTGAGTTGATGGGTCGGTTGCCCACCAATATGGTTTCATTGCCATCGGTAATGTTCTCCCAAACAGATTTGTTAGGGTCGAGGTCGTCATGCAACTGATCTACATAACCTAACTTTACCGTATCGCCAACGCGGAATGTTCCCGCATCGGGTTTATCCTGCCCGGTGATCAGGCGGAACAGCGTAGTTTTACCCGCGCCGTTAGGGCCGATGATGCCTACTATGCCTGCAGGCGGTAAAGAAAAGCTCAGGTTATCAAACAATAGCTTATCGCCATAAGATTTGCTCACTCCGTTGGCCTCGATAACTATATTACCCAAACGCGGCCCCGGCGGGATGAACAATTCCAGTTTTTCTTCCCTGTCCTTAGTTTCTTCGGAAGCTAATTTATCATAGTTTGATAAGCGCGCTTTTGATTTGGTATGGCGGCCTTTTGCGCCCATGCGCACCCATTCCAACTCACGCTCCAGCGCTTTCTGGCGTTTGCTTTCGGTTTTGTCTTCCTGTGCTAATCGTTTTGCCTTTTGATCGAGCCATGAGGAGTAATTGCCTTTCCATGGGATGCCTTCGCCGCGGTCAAGCTCCAGGATCCATCCGGCCACATTATCTAAAAAGTAGCGGTCGTGGGTTACGGCAATTACGGTGCCTTTATATTGTTTAAGGTGTTGCTCCAGCCAGTCGATAGATTCAGCATCCAGGTGATTGGTAGGCTCATCCAGTAATAAAACATCAGGTTCTTTTAACAATAACCTGCAAAGCGCCACACGGCGGCGTTCTCCGCCGGATAGTACGGCTATTTTGGTGTCAGGTTCGGGGCAGCGCAGGGCATCCATGGCGCGTTCCAGCTTGGTATCAAGCTCCCAGGCGTTTACCGCGTCAATTTTATCCTGCAACTCGCCTTGCCTTGCCATCAGTTTATCCATCGCATCAGCATCCTCATAAACCTCGGGCAAACCGAATTTTTCGTTGATATCTTCGTATTCCTTTAATAAAGCAGTAATCTCGCTTACACCTTCCTCAACAACTTCTCTCACTGTTTTTTGCGGATCAAGCTCAGGTTCCTGGCTAAGATAACCTACCGTATATCCCGGCGAAAATACCACCTCGCCAATATTGGTTTTATCAATACCGGCAATAATTTTTAATAATGATGACTTACCCGAACCATTCAAACCTATAACGCCAATTTTGGCGCCATAAAAAAATGACAGGTATATATTTTTTAATACTGTTTTTTGCGGGGGATAGACTTTGCTGACCCCGGCCATTGAAAATATGATCTTCTCGTCTGCCATGTATATATTTATTGACTGAATTTGTGATTTAGTGAATTTTAGTAAGGGCAAATATGAATGAAAATTGATAGATTACCTAAAGGAAATTGGTAATTGCAGAGGGGATAAAATAAAAGATCCGCTGTGATAGCATTGCAGCTACAACAGCGGATGTTTCAGGAATATTTGTGTTAGTTTCTGTCTAACAGGTAGCGCCATACTACCGCGCTTAATACACTGCCAAGTATGGGTGCTAAAATAAATAACCATAACTGGCTTAGGGCCGTACCGCCAACTAGTAATGCCGGGCCAATGCTGCGGGCCGGGTTTACTGATACGCCAGTGATGGGGATGCCTACAATATGAATTAGTACTAAGCTTAAACCTATAGACAGCCCGGCGAAACCGCCGTATATATTTTTTGAGGAAGTAGCCCCAAAAATCACGAACAGGAAAATGAATGTAAATGCAGTTTCGGCAACAAAGCCCGACAATAAATTATACCCTCCCGGCGATGAAGCGCCATAGCCATTTTGCCCTAAACCATTTATGAAAATACTGTAGCCGTCTTTACCCGATGCAATAAGGAACAGGATACCTGCCCCGGCAATAGCGCCTAATATTTGCGCAACGATATAGACAGCGGCTTCGCCGGCTTTCATGCGGCCGGCCACAACCATACCTATAGTAATAGCAGGGTTAATATGGCAGCCGGATATGTGCCCGATAGCATAAGCCATTGCCACAACTGATAAACCAAAGGCAAAGGCTATGCCCAAAAGGCCCACGCCTGTTGTGCCATTAGCCCCGGCAATTACCGCGCTGCCGCACCCCATTAAAACAAGTACTAATGTGCCGAAGAATTCGGCAGAGAATTTTGTGAAAATTTTAGTTTCCATGCTTATATTAATTTAGGTTAAAGGATTATAATTACTTAAAGATAAGACAATAACAATTAAATAATTATTATCCGAATTATTATTTAACCGTAAATTTAATTTAAAGCAGCAGCGAAAAAATTAATTACCTAAAACTAATCCTCTAAGCATTATTTGGAATTGGGAGGGTGTTGTAGGGCGGCGAGTGGTGACTTATCGCGCTCCGTTTACTCACCCGGTCTTTGCTGCGCTCGACCACCCTCTCTTTCGCAAGCGGGAAAGAGGGGAAGAATTATTTAAAAAAAAATATTTACCTTCCCCTATGCCATCAATAATGGATTAGCAGAGAATTACGGCAGCGGGAAACCCAGGCTGAGAAAGTTTTATGGGGGCATCTTAGAAACAGAAACCTATTTAATCATAAGTTTTTAAGGCAATATCCGGTATGTGTGTTGTCCGCATTTGGCAGGAACTTATATTATATCCCTGATTTTTATTGCCATAAAGCAAAATTAGTAATAGAAGCCGACGGGCCTATCCATCAATACAAAAAGGAATATGATAAGAACAGGGATGAGGTTTTGGGTACATTGAATTTAACGATCATCAGATTTGAAAACGATCAGATACTAAACAATATACAATCAGTTTTAAATAAAATAAAGGAGCATTTATAACCGGAAAAACTTTCCCCGACCCTCTTTCCCGCTTGCGGAAGAGAGGGGTCGACCAGCGCAGCGTAGTCGGGGTGAGTAAACGGAGCGCGCAAAGGTAGCAAAGCGTGGAGTTTTGCGTTAGGGATTGAAGCGGATACCGGCCCGTGTGTAATGCCTGTAGGCGTATGAGCGTAAAGCCTGGGCCGCTTCTATCAGTGGCAACGCACATAATCCGCAGTAATCGCAAATCTCTTATCATAATTTTACGTATATTTAGTTGCAGGGCAGCCAACGATATGGTTATTTATGCCGTATTGTCATTAAGGTGTCTTAGTTCTTCCACATTTGGCATATAGCGGGCATTTTGTGGGTATGGAGGTTAAACTAATTACAGTATTTATACTCGAAATTATATAACATATTGAATTAGTGTAAAAAAATGTTGCTGTTTATGATTTTATAGATAAAAATTCTTTGGATGCTGGCTAAATTAATAGATTGCACATCATAATAATGTCTGTTTTATTAGAGTTATAAAAGTTGGCAACAATATTGTTGATAAGTGTAAAAGAAGTCGTCATAATTTATAAAAACAATTTTATAAATTAGGGACGTACATAATCAGAGAAAGGTATATATGGAAGCTAAATTTTCGCCAAGGGTTAAGGATGTTATACAATATAGCAGGGAAGAGGCTTTACGCCTTGGGCATGATTATATTGGTACAGAGCACCTTTTACTCGGATTGATACGCGACGGAGACGGTGTAGCTATTAAATTACTTAAAGAGTTAACCGTTGATACCGCCAAATTGCGCCGTGCTGTGGAAGATGCAGTAAAAGGCACAATAGGCACTAATGTACATATTGGGAGCATCCCCTTAACTAAACAAGCAGAAAAAGTATTGAAGATAACTTACCTTGAAGCTAAAATATTTAAAAGTGATGTGATCGGCACGGAACATTTGTTGCTGTCTATTTTACGTGATGAGGATAATATCGCATCGCAGATATTAATGCAGTTTAATGTAAACTACGAGATATTTAAGGGTGAGGTTGAATCGCATAAAAACGATGTGACCGACGAAATGCCCGGTTCGCCTACAGGCGGCGAGGATGAATTTAAGGAAGATGATTCTTTCAGTCAGCCTAAAAAAGTATCCGACATAAAATCAAAAACACCTGTATTAGACAATTTTGGCCGTGATTTGACCAAAGCTGCCGAAGATGGCCGTTTAGACCCTATAGTTGGCCGCGAAAAAGAAATTGAACGCGTATCGCAAATATTATCGCGCCGTAAAAAGAATAACCCGATATTAATTGGTGAGCCAGGCGTTGGTAAATCAGCCATTGCAGAAGGTTTGGCATTGCGCATAGTTCAGCGTAAGGTATCGCGCGTATTGTTTAACAAACGTGTGGTTACACTTGATCTTGCATCGCTGGTTGCGGGTACAAAATACCGTGGCCAGTTTGAAGAGCGCATGAAAGCCGTAATGAACGAACTAGAAAAATCTCCTGATGTAATTTTATTCATTGATGAGATCCATACCATAGTTGGTGCAGGCGGCGCTTCAGGCTCGCTTGATGCATCGAATATGTTTAAACCGGCTTTGGCCCGTGGCGAGATACAATGCATTGGCGCCACTACTTTGGATGAATACCGCCAGTATATCGAAAAAGATGGTGCTTTAGACCGTCGTTTCCAAAAGGTAATGGTTGAACCGGCTACACCTGATGAAACCATCGAGATATTAAACAGGATAAAAGAAAAATACGAAGAGCATCACGGTGTTACTTATACGCCCGAAGCTATTAACGCCTGCGTTAGTTTAACCACCCGCTATATTACCGACAGGTTTTTACCTGATAAGGCTATAGACGCGCTGGATGAATCAGGCTCACGTGTGCATTTAACCAATATCCATGTTCCGCAGAATATTTTAGATATTGAGCAGAAGATAGAGCTGATCAAAATAGAAAAGAATAAGGTTGTCCGCAGCCAGAAGTATGAAGAAGCTGCGAAACTGCGCGATACCGAAAAGCATTTGCTGGAAGAACTTGATCAGGCCAAAGCGATATGGGAAGCTGAAACAAAATCAAAAAGATATACCGTTTCAGAAGATAATGTAGCCGAAGTTGTAGCCATGATGACAGGTATACCTGTTCAGAAGGTTGGGCAGGCCGACAGTTTGAAATTGCTGAATATGGCCGATACCATTGCAAGCAAGATCATAGGCCAGGAAGAAGCTATCAAAAAATTAACCCGCGCCATACAACGTACCCGCGCCGGGCTGAAAGACCCTAAAAAACCGATAGGTTCATTTATCTTCTTAGGCCCTACAGGTGTTGGTAAAACCGAGCTTGCCAAGGAGCTTGCCCGTTTTATGTTTGATACCGAAGATGCGTTGATACAAATTGATATGAGCGAATACATGGAAAAATTCGCCGTATCACGTTTGGTGGGTGCGCCTCCCGGCTATGTGGGTTACGAAGAAGGCGGGCAGCTGACTGAAAAGGTACGCCGCAAACCTTATGCGGTAGTATTGCTTGATGAAATTGAAAAAGCCCATCCCGACGTGTTCAACATACTGTTACAGGTGTTGGATGAAGGCCAGTTGACTGATTCATTAGGCCGCAAGGTTGATTTCAGGAATACCATCATCATCATGACCTCTAACATTGGCGCACGCCAGTTGAAGGACTTCGGACAAGGTGTAGGCTTTAGCACAAGCGCCAAAACCAACCAGGCCGATTCGCATTCGAGAGGTGTAATAGAAAACGCTTTGAGGCGCGCGTTTGCCCCCGAGTTTTTAAACCGTATTGATGATGTGATTGTATTTAACGCATTAGGTAAGGACGAAATATTCAAGATCATTGATATTGAATTGGCTTATTTGTTTGCCAGGGTTAACAGCCTGGGTTATAAAATTGAGCTTACCCTTAGCGCTAAAGAATTTATTGCCGAGAAAGGTTACGACTCGCAATTTGGTGCAAGGCCGTTAAAACGCGCTATTCAGAAATACCTGGAAGACCCAATTGCCGAAGAAATACTTAAAGGCGAACTGAGCGAAGGCGATACCATGGAAGTGGACTTTGACAAGGAAGCCAACGAAATTAAAATTGTTGACCGCAAAGGCGAAAACAAAAAGCCCGAAGAGGAAGAACAGAAGTAATTTCGGAACTCGGATTTTCGAGTTCTGATTTAGATAAAATTTAAAGATCCGTCTGAACGTAGGCGGGTCTTTTTTATTTATAATGCCGGGTTATAATCTACAGGCAACAGGTTGGCCATGCGCGCTTCGGAAAAATAGCCGGTAGTGGATATACTGGCCGGGTTAATTATTATGCCATTTGAATCAAATATGGCAAATGGATGGTCAAATATTATAAAGGTGGTTGTTGAATGCCATATCCAGGGTATGCTTTTTATTTGTTTAGCCAGGGTGGCAATCGTATTGCCTGTATGCTCAATCATAAGCCCGTTATTACTGGTCATGGCGAACAGGCCGTCTTTATCGGTTTTTCTAAGGATATCTTTACCCGATAAAACTGTATCCGAAATTTTATCGTGGTACCTTACATTATCCGAGTTGCCAAAAAAATCTATAGCGTTGTCTATATCGTAAGGGTCAACTTCTATCCCATTGCGATTGAAGTAGGGATTGTTTTCACGATGTATCCTTTTTATACGGTAACCATTTTGTTTAACATTATCAGCTAATATTGATCGCAATAGGTGCATTATCGAGCCCTGGTAACATTCTAAACGGTTTTTTTGCCATTCACGCTCCTGTGCTGGCGAGCCTTTCATTTCTTCGAAATATGATTCGCCGCGATAATAGGTGCGAAGCGAAGTTCCTTTCCTGATAAAATAATTTAACAGGAATTTTATTTTGTAACCTAAGGCGTCATTTTCTATTTGAATAAAATCATTTGACTTCGCGCTATAATTTCCTAAGGTATCTGTGTCATAAAATATAATTGCCCTGGGGTTAAGTATTTTGCATTGCCTTGCAAAAATTGATGATCCAAAAAACTCCTGTTTAAATAAATAATAATATGGCGATAACTTATACTTTGCTTTAATGGCTACATCATTTAAAACCTGGTTTTTAGGTGTAACTTCTATATCGGGTAAATTGGTATTGCCTTTTATAGTTACCGGTATTTTATAATCCTCGTAACCAATAATACTTACCAAAAGCTGGTATTCTCCCGGAGGGACATTTTTTAGCGTGAAGCTGCCTGCATTGTCAGTTGAGCTTTCAATAGCGGTAGTGTTTAAAAATACAGTGGCGTATGGTAAGGGTTTTTTATCATTTTTGCTGATGATATGGCCGGTGATGGTATTTTGCCCGAAACAATTACATGCGATCAGGATAAATAGTGGCAAAAAATATTTTATCATTTTTACACAATTTTTAGGTCGTTTTCAAAGTTATTTAATACAGATAAAAGATTTATTAAGTATAAAGAATATTACATTAACTATGTAAGGTAATTATATAGTAAAAAAATATTTTTAATTCTTTTCTTAAACCTTTTTACCCTTTCTTCGTCAATACAGAAATAACATCAATTATTATGAAAAAATTATTATTCTTATTATTAATTAGCGGAGGGTTGCTGGTGGCTTCCTGTACAAAAAGGTATGATGTAGTTCAACCAAATCAAACTGTTTACGCTGACCTTAAAACAACAGACTGGACAACTACCGATACCAGTAAAAATTATACCAGTATAATTACACCACAACCAGGCAGTAGTTTTGGTGCAGGTTCAAACGGTATATTGATCTATTTTACTTTTGATGGTGGTAAAACTTATGAGCAGATACCCGAAACCTATAACAATGTAGCTTATAGCTATACTTATACTAATGGGACTATTGTTTTATACGCCCAATCGGCTAATGGCGCACAGGTTATTGCTGCCCCGCCGGCATTAACTGCAAAAATTGTATTGGTAAGTTCTAATTAAACATTAGCATCTTAGCCAAATAAAAAGGCCACGATCTTGTCGTGGCCTTTTTTATGAAGCATGATTTTTTACTGATCACTACCTCTAATCACAAATCGCTAACAGCTACTTCTCCATTTGCTCAATAATAGCCTGTGATACCCCGGTAAATGAAAACCCGCCATCGTGGAACAGGTTTTGCATGGTAACCATTTTGGTAAGATCAGAGAACAGGGTTACGCAGTAATCGGCACATTGGTCGGCGGTGGCGTTGCCCAGCGGGCTCATTTTTTCGGCATAGCTGATAAAGCCATCGAAACCTTTTACACCCGAACCTGCTGTGGTGCGTGTTGGCGATTGTGATACCGTATTGATACGCACCTTTTTTTCAACACCATAAAAATAACCAAAGTTACGGGCTATACTTTCCAGCATGGCTTTTCCATCGGCCATATCATTATAGCTTGGGAATACCCGCTGCCCGGCAATATAAGTTAATGCAACAACAGATCCCCATTCGTTAATGGCGTTTTCCTTCATGGCTATTTGCAATACCCTGTGCAGGCTTATGGCCGATATATCAAGGCCTTTGTGTGTAAAGTCGTAATTATTTTCAGGATAAGGGATGCCCTTGCGCACATTTATGCTCATACCTATGGAGTGGAGTATAAAGTCGATACCGCCACCAAAATGTTCTTTGGTTTTGATGAAAAGGTTGGTAATGTCTTCGGCGCTGGTAACATCTGCCGGGATAACCGGGGCCTTAATTTCTTCGGCCAGTTTATTGATGGTGCCCATGCGCAAAGCGATGGGGGCATTGGTTAATACTATTTCGGCACCCTCGGCATAACAATGCTGGGCTGTTTTCCAGGCGATGGAATTTTCGTCCAGCGCTCCAAAGATGATTCCTTTTTTGCCTTTTAATAAGTTGTAAGCCATGTTTTGGTTTGATTTATTGTGCGGTAAAGTTATAAAATAAGTTTGCAGTTTTTAGTTTGCAGTTTGCGTGGGTTAATTTTTAAGTAGGGACGCTTGAACGGCAAGCAGCGCAGTATTATTTATCAGTTAGTTTAAATTCGATAGAGATTGTTTCGTTCGCAGTGACAGGCCGGCCCGTAACTATGCCCGGCCGCCATTTGGGCGATTGTTTCATAACCCCGAGCGCCTCCTCATCGCACCCATAGCCAATCCCCTTTACTACCCTGAAATTTGTTAAAGATCCATCACGTACTACAGTAAAAGCAATTTGTACAGTGCCCTCTATATTATTAGTGATCGCCCTTGGAGGGTAGTTAAGCCGTTGTTGTAAATAATCAAACAACTTTTTATCACCGCCGGGGAATTGGGGGGAAACTTCAACTCCATCTATAATCGTATGATCTTCCTCCCATTTAAACACAGGTATTATTTTAGGATACCTTCTTTTGGCGGTAACCATTACCGGGTTTTGCTCATTGATATCATATACTTTTTCAATAGGCAGGTAAATAACCATATAACGGCTTCCCTTATTCATATAGGTGGTTGCCGGATAATTAGGATTCCATATGGATAGCGTATCCTGTGGCTTGGCACCGTTTATTACAAAATTGCCACCTGTATCGGTTATCGTGGTAATGGAATAATGGCGGTACCGTAAGTCGCGTTGTTTGGAGGCAATGAGGATCTTTTGCGCGGGTTTGCCATCGGCAGTAAAAATTATACCACGCAGGTTAATTGTATCTGTACTAAAGGTGTCTACCTTATTTTGCTGTGCATGTACTGCCGCCGCTAATAGGATAAAAATACAAGTAAGTAGTTGCCTCATAGTAAGTTATAAGTGAGCTTAATAGAATGCCCAATATTATCAAACTTCGTAAGTTTCTTTCCGCGTGCAAACTGCAAACCGACCACTACAAACTGATCACTGCTAACTGTTCAACAATTCCCTCGCGTTTTGCAGGGCGCTTTCGCCGGGCTTGTCGCCACTTAGCATTTTGGCAATTTCTAATACGCGTTCCTTTTGATCTAATTGTTTAATACGGGTGTAGGTGGTTGCGCCTTCGTCATCTTTATAAACAAAATAATGGCTATGGCCTTTGCTGGCAATTTGCGGCAGGTGTGTTATGGTGATCACCTGTAAATTATTGGCTAATTTCTCCATGATCTGCCCTACCTTATTCGCAACCTCGCCGGATACTCCTGTGTCAATCTCATCAAAAATAATGGTTGGCAGGGCCGTATTTTGCGCCACGAGTGATTTTATGCTCAGCATTAACCTCGAAAGCTCGCCGCCTGACGCTACTTTGCTCATTTCGGCACGGGCATGGCCTTTATTGGCAGAGAAAAGGAAGCGGATATGGTCGATGCCTGAGTCGGTAAGTCGGAAAGTCGGGAAGTCGGGAAGTCCGGAAGTTTGAAAGTTTAGAAGAGACTCACTAGTTAACTTACCGACTTCCGGACTTTCCGACTTACCGACTAAATTATCAATTTTTAGAGAAGAATTTGCCATCCCCATTTCCGCAAGTGAATCTAATACCTGCTTTTCTATAGTGGGTATAGCTTTTGCGCGGTTGGCTGATAATTGTGTGGCAAGCAGCTCCAACTCCTTTTTATCGGTATCCAATTGTTTTTGCAGCTTTTCGATAGCTTCATCGCCAAATATGGCCTGCTGTATTTTGTCCGACAGTTCATCCTGTATCTGCAACAATTCGGCATTGGTATTTACACGGTGCTTTTTTTGCAGGGTGTAGATGGTGCTAAGCCGGGTGTTTATTTCTTCGGCGCGGGCCTCGTTGGTATGGGTTTTTTGTTCGATGGTTTCAATTTCTGCCGCTACATCCTTTAGCTCGATGATGGCGCTGTTAAGGCGCTGAAAAAGTTCGGTGATAGCAGGATTGAATTTTTCGAGCGACGATAGCTGGTGCCCGGCCTCGCGCAATTGTGTCAGCGCCGATGTTTCACCCTCGTTCATCAGGTAATAAGCGCCCAGCAGGTTGCGCTTTATTTCTTCGGCGTTATTCAGGGCGAATAGTTCCTGTTCCAACTGATCCTGTTCATCGGCGGTAAGGTTTGCCTTTTCAAGCTCATCAAACTGAAACTGGAAATAATCCAGGTCGGCCTTTGCCTTATCGCTATCGGCAATTAACTGCTGTAAATGCGCTATATATCTTTTGTAAGATTTGAATTTAGCGCGATAATCGCCCAGTAACTCATCATGCCCTGCAACGGCATCAACCACTAATAATTGAAACTCAGGGTCTTTTATCTCCAATGTTGCATGCTGCGAGTGGATATCTATCAGCTTTTCGCCTAATGCCTTAAGAATGTTCAGGGTAACAGGCGTATCATTTACAAAGGCCCTTGATTTGCCATCAGCAGATATTTCGCGCCGCAATACTGTTTCGGCTTCGTAATCCAGGTCGTTATCCTCAAAAAAAGATTTTAAATGAAAGCCTTCTATTTTAAACGAGCCCTCGATAACGCATTTTTTTTGCTGGTTAAAAAAATATCGCCCCTCGGCCCGCTGGCCTAATATAAGCGAAAGGGCGCCAAGTATGATTGATTTACCTGCGCCCGTTTCGCCCGTAAGTATGTTCAATCCCTTATCAAAACCGATCTCGAGATTGTCAATTAAAGCATAATTACTGATGGATAGCCTTTGGAGCATAGCGTTGTAAAAATAAGAACGCTAAAATACAAATTACTTTGTTAAGGCTTTGTTCAGTTTACACTCTTTGTGCTGTCCTGCTCTGCTTTTTTCCTGTTTTCTTCAGCTTCCTTCTTTATATCTTCCCTCATTTCGTCTCTCTCTTTTTTGAACTTAGGGTCATTCATCTTTTTGCGCATGTCTTCACTTTGCTTTCTGATGTCCCTCATTTGCTTCTTCCATTCGGGGCTATCAAATTGCTTGTGCATTTGTGCCTTCATATCCTCCATCTGCTTTTTAAATTCAGGATTGTCAAATTGCTTGTGCATGTTTTCCTTCATGTCCTCCATTTGTTTTTTCCACTCAGGGCTATCAAACTGGGCATGCATTTGCGCTTTCATATCTTCCATCTGCTTTTTAAACTCGGGGTTGTCGAAATTTTTATGCATGTTTTCCTTCATGTCTTCCATTTGTTTTTTCCACTCAGGGCTATCAAACTGGGCATGCATCTGCGCTTTCATATCTTCCATTTGCTTTTTCCATTCGGGACTGTCAAACTGCTCATGCATTTTTTTCTGCATGTCGGCCATTTGTTTTTTCCATTCGGGGCTGTTGAATTGCTTGCGCATTTTTTCGCCCTGCAGCTTCATATCTTCCATTTGTTTTTTCCACTCGGGGCTCATTTTAAATTTCTCCATCGTGGCAAATCTCAGGCTATCGTTGAATTTGAAGTTGAAAGCTTTAAATGAAGGGTTTTCTTTTAAAAACTCTTTCCTGTCCGGTTCCGGCATTTCATCTACCGAATTGTATTCTTTTTTATTGCCTTTATCATCCTCAAGCACAATTTTAAATTTGCTTTTTGAATGATCGATCGTAGTATCATTTAGTGGTTTGCTGGTAGCAGTATCGGCATAAATAATCCCTGCGGGTTTGCTATCAGCAACTTTTGCCGGGGCAACAACCGGGGCAACTGCGGGGGCGGCTATCACTGGCGCGGATAATGCCGCCTTATTCACAAGGTGTACAATAGTTTTTGGCATTTTATGTGGCGTTGTTTTAGCAGCGCTATATTGTGGGATGCCCCAGGCCAGTAAAGCGCCTATACCTGCAATGGCTATAATAATAAGCAGGTTAAATTTGGGTAACGAATCAGTTGTTTGCATGGTGTTTAGTCTTTTAATTCTATTTAATAAAGGGTACTTTTTTGTGCCGGTTGATGCCATGGCCAGCGCGTAATTTTGGTTGTTTTGCTGCGCGATGATAAACAGCGCCTTGGCATAGGTGAAATTATTGCAGTCCTCATCAACCACCATATCATCGCAGCAATACTCGCGCTGTTCCCGTATGGTTTTTGATATAAGCCATACAAAGGGGTTAAAGCATAGTATGGTTTCCATAATGCACTGCAAAATGTTTAGCAGGTAATCATGGCGTTTAATGTGTGCCAGTTCGTGCAGTAAAATGGCCTCCACCTGGTCGTTACTAAGGTTATTTATAAGGGCTAAGGGAAATATAATAATTGGTTTTAAGTAGCCGATAGTTAGAGGGATATCTATATGGGCCGAAAAGTAAAGTGTTACCTTTTTAACTATTTTAAGCTTGTTAGCCAGTTCATGCGCCTTTGCCGACCATAAACTGTGCTGCGACAGGTTGTTTTGCTTGCGGATATGATGGATATGTACAAAGCCGCCCAGCAAACGAAATGCATGCAGCAGCAGGCCGATCATATACAGCCCGGTTATGTATTTGGCATAAGTTGTTATAAAGGTTTGTGCCTGCTGCAACAGGGTAGGCGCATGTTTAGCGCCATAAGCCATATTGCCACTATATAACAAAAGGTTATTATAATGCGGTGCAGAAGCATTGTGCATATAGATATTGACCAGATTGGCCAAAAACCAGCAGCAAATAATGGTTAAGCCCAGGTAATTAATATCGTACCTGTATTTCGAGCCGATGCCCGGGAAAAACTGCATAAACAATTGCAGCGCTACGTATATCAATAAGGCTTGTCCGCACGATTCGAATAAAGCCTGCCCCAGGGCGTTGATAAGAATACTTGTTGTCATAATACAGTTAATTATTTTTTTCCAGTTCCTTTAAATAATCCTTTATCATATCCAGTTCTTCCTTTGATGATCTTTTGCTGTTTAATACCTGCATGATCAGCTGCGATGAAGAACCTTTAAACACGGTTGATATAATTTTATCAAGGGCGGTATTTTGTGCCTGCTCGCGTGTTATTAAAGCTTTGTACAAATGCGTTTTGGCGGTGGTATCCCTTTCAACCAAACCCTTATCGTGCATTATCTGCATTAGCTTTAGGGTGGTGGTATAACCGGCATCTTTGGTTTGTTCCAGTATCTCATGCACATCGCGCACAGTACACTGGCCTTTTTCCCAAATTATCTGCAGTATTTCCAGCTCGCTTTCTGTTGGTTTAATATCCATCTTATTTCTATTACGAATTTCTTCGTACAAATATGTACGATAGTTTTCGTATATGCAAATTATTTCACACTTTTTAACAAAAAGACGTTGGAGGAATGGAAATGTTACAGTTAGTGATTAGTGATTGGAGGTTAGTGATTAGTTGTTTACGGATGCAAGGCAGTACTCACGTTATTTGTTATCCTAACCTGTGATATTCATGAAAGGTTTACCTACTATGTCATTTCGACGAGCGGGGCTGATTGTGCGATAGGGCGAGGAGAAAACTTATACGCTATACAAGTCAGATCATACAGGGTGTAAAAGATTTCTCAATGCCCGCTTAGCCCACTTCTTGCAAGTTCGAAACGACATCCGGCTTTTAGCACTGTCATTTCTCCTTCAGGATTTCGTGAAATTTTCTAACTTAAGAATGACAAGTGGCTATGAAAAGAAATTACAAAACAGGATAGCGCATTAACCTAAAAAAGGTAATACATATGTCTATATCCTGAAAATCTGTTTAATTCGTTTAATCCCGGTTCCTACTGGTTAATCCCGGTTCCTATTTCTGTAGCGCCTGGTATTTATTGCCATTGGCAGGGTCGGCCTGGTTAAGGGTATTCATGGCCTGTAGTTTATCCTGCAAATCGGCTTTGCTAAAAAGTGATACCAGTTCATCGCTTTTTGCTGTGAAGAAAACCAGCGGGAACATAGCGCCCAGCCTTGTGCGGTCAATTTGGGTTAGGGTAGGTAGTATTCCTTCAATAACCTTTAAGCCTTTGCCCGAGTTATCGGCCATAACATCAAGCCCGTTACGGTGATAGTCATATATAAAACTGCGCAGTGGCTCGTATACCTTATTATTCAGGTTTTCAGCCAGCCAATAGCGGCTGACGTTGTTATTGTCAAAGGCTTTCCAGCCTTTATAGGATGATGTTTGTGCCAGGTTAACCACATTCTGCGCCTGGGCAAAGTACGCCGAGCCGCCCAATCTTGAAAAGCTGTCGTAATCCATACCTATAATAACATAAGCATAAAATGCCATTATCGAACTTAAATTGCTGGTAAAGCTCTGGTCGGTATAGTCAATTGTCTGCCCTTGCGTATAAGTAAAATCAATATCCTTATCATTAACCAACAGCAGGGTTGATGTGTAGGACGAATTATAAACAGGCCTCGATGATTGTACCTGTAATTCGCCGCTAAAGGTGCTGTTGCCATCCCAGGTAGTAACATTCAACACAAAAGTGCAGTCAAATCTTTCCTCGGGCAAAATCGGGTCGGCGCACCATTTCCGGCCATTTAAAAAATCTTTCATGGCAGTTGCCAGTTGGTCAAAAATACGTTTATTGGTAGTTTGTATCTTCGGCGCCAAAACTGATACCCTCGCATTCAGGTCTTGTGCCGAAGCCGCGTAGCTTAAACAAAACAGCAGGATATAAATAGCAGATCTCCTCATTTCAGTATCATTTCGGCAAGCTTATTACAAATATCGCGGGCAACTTCATCTTTGCTTTTAAGGTCGAAGCTTGTTTTTTGCAGGTTACGGTCAATAATGATTATTTTATTGGTATCAACCTTAAACCCCGCCCCGGTATCATTAAGCGAATTTAATACAATAAAATCAAGGTTTTTCTTTTTTAACTTTTGTATAGCGTTTTGTTCTTCGTCATTGGTTTCAAGGGCAAAGCCTACCAGCAATTGGTCGCCGCGTTTTTTATCGCCTAAGGCTTTTAAAATATCAACGGTAGTTTTTAGTTCGATATTAAGATTACCGCTTTGCTTTTTTATTTTTTGTGCAGCTACATCAATAGGTGTATAATCGGCTACGGCAGCACTCATTACACAGGCTTTGGCCGTTGCATAATGTTGCTCACAAGCCTGTAGCATTTCGGCGGCAGATGTTACATCGATGCGTTTAATATTCCGCTGTCGGCTTACTTGTGCCGTTGGGCCGGTAATCAATATCACATCGGCGCCCATTAAAGCCAGTTCATCGGCAATGGCAAATCCCATTTTGCCCGATGAATGGTTGCCAATAAAGCGCACCGGATCGATAGCCTCATAGGTAGGGCCTGCGGTAACCAGTATTTTTTGGTCAGCTAAAGGAAGTTTTTTTTTTAGGTCGGCAGCTAAAAAGGCAGTGATTTCTTCTGGCTCGGCCATTCTGCCTTCGCCATGCAGGCCGCTGGCCAGTTCGCCTGTGCCCGGGTTTATCAATATATTGCCAAATGACTGCAGCTTTGCAACATTTTCAACAGTTGAAGGGTGTTTCCACATATCCAGATCCATGGCGGGGGCAAAATACACCGGGCATTTGGCTGATAAGTACACGGCAGTAAGCAAATTATCGCAAAGACCATTGGCCATTTTTGCCAGGGTATTGGCACTTGCCGGGGCAATGATAAAAAAATCGGCCCAAAGGCCTAAATCCACATGATTGTTCCACTCGCCAGTTTCGGGGGCAAAGTAATCAACCAGTACAGGGTTTTTCGAAAGCGTGGATAGGGTAAGAGGGGTGATAAAATCTGTTGCTTCGGGAGTCATTACCACTTGTACATTGGCGCCGGCTTTAATCAGTAAACGCACCAGCGAAGCCGATTTGTAAGCCGCTATGCTACCGCAAATGCCTAAAATGATTTTTTTACCCTCAAACATATCAATAAAGTAAAAAGTAAAAATTCAAAATTCAAAAATAACAAGGATATAAAATCATATCACCTGCGGCTAAAAGCCATTTTTTTGAATTTTGAATTTTACTTTTGAGTTTAAGCTAAGCTTATACTTCTTTGGCCGGGTTACGATAGTAAACCTTGCCATCTAAAAATTCCTGAACTGCTACCAGTGATGGTTTTGGCAATTTTTCGTAATATTTAGAGATCTCGATCTGCTCGCGGTTTTCAAATATTTCTTCTAAATTATCATTAGATGAAGCAAACTCCGAAAGCTTTTGGTGTAATTCTTCCTTTATATTGTTTGAAAGCTGATTAGCCCTTTTTGACATGATTACGATCGACTCGTAAATATTGCCTGTTTCTACATCCAACTCCCTCAAATCGCGTGTTACAGTGCTGCTTGCTACGGCAGGCTTGTTAATGTTAGTAGTCATATCTTTTTTAATTTGGAATTTTTTGATTGTCGTTCCCTTTTTCTGATGGCGGTTGGGATTTTACCGTGTCTTTCGCAGCTAATTTCCGGGCTAACTTATAATCAGATGCTGCTTCGGCCAAAAATCTTTTAGCTTGTACTATGCCACGATTGCTTTCTCTTTTCAAATCAGCAGCCTGGCTTAAGTAAATGCTTTTCGGGTACTTTTCAGTAAACTGGTCAGCATCAGTAATAGCCGTGGTATAGCGGTCTTCCTGAAAATCCTGCCTGCTGGCTTTGGCATATAAATATTGCGCCCTGATGGTTAAAAACTCCATCTCTTCGGCATATTTTGTATCAGGATAATCACGTAAGGAGTTACCGAATGAAATTACCGCTGCCTGGAAATCGCCTATAGTTAAATATAATTTCGAGTTCGCGTATGATTTTTCTTCCAGCTTATCGCGCAGGTTTTGTATCAGCTTACTGGCTTCAACCACACGCTCACTTTTGGGGTACAGGTTAATAAATAACTGCAAGGCATCAATAGCGCTTTGTGTATTTGACTGGTCGAGCGAAAAGATCGGTGAATCGAGGTAATAACAATAGGCCGACATAAACCGGCATTCCTCGGCCCTCGAGCTTGTGGGATAAGTATCGGCAAATGTTTTAAAATGGTACCTGGCCGATGTATAGTCATTTAGCTTATAATTGGTATAAGCATAATAATAATACAAATCCTCAGCCTGGCTTTGCCCGCGATAGCGTTGCACCAGCGTTTCAAACAATTCCAAAGCCTTGCTATAATCTCTTTTATTATAAAGTCGTATAGCCTCCTTGTATTTTTTGGCGTAATCGTTACTTGCTTTTAACTTCTCAAACTTGCTTTTACAGCTTCCCAGCGCAAGTAATAATACAATTAAAAGGCCCCCTACTAATGATAGTTGTTTTTTAAACATCGTGCAAAGATAGTTGAATAATATAAATCAGTCAATTATTTATTTTAGGCAGCTAATATATACTGCCTTTTTTGTTCGCGGCCTATATATAATAGGTATTTAACATCTTTTAACTTTTGTTTTATCTGTTGATGATTCATAGTTTATTATTGAGGCTTGCTGGCAGCGTTGATAATAGAAATTTGTATCTATATATAATAAGGATGCCTACTGCCCACTATCAACTGCAAACTGAATATATATGCCTACTGCCCACTATTAACTGCAAACTGAATAAAGATATATATATGCCCACTATCAACTGCAAACTGAAGAAGGGCGTTCCCTGCGGGCGGGCTCTCCGCTTATACGCCGCAGGCCTTAGTCACGGGCCGGTATCCGCTTCTATCCTTAACGCGGGTTTTGTTACCTGCTTAATTTATGTGCTATAATTTACAGCCATAAACTTTTTTCATCGCTATGATCTATGAACCATCAACCATTAACTAAAAAAGTGCTGTAAATTTTTTACGCCTCATTTGCAAAGCGTTACAACTTTAGTTAACAATTAACTTACAAAGGCTTTGCATAAGCCAAAAATCTGCATACCTTTGCAGCCCGCAAAAAAAGGTAATGCGGGGTTTGTTTTAAGCTAAAATAAAAGATTTAAAATAAATATTGCAGATGTAAAAAAGGTTCGTACCTTTGCAGTCCCAAAACAAACGGGGCGCATCAGCGCAAAGAGAAGGAAGCGATTTCCTGATCATCAAAACACTCGAAAAGTCATCCCCTTTAAAAAGGGATAACATATAAAAATCTGAACCGTGACGGGGAAGAGATAAAGTTCTTTTAAGAAATAGATAATTCATGTAACGTAGCGGTAGGAGCTAAGGAGGAGAAAGGAAAAAGGGGAAGGGAAGCGAGTTAGCG
>Ga0302315_10001845_pt1 | contig 20714 bp, 20 predicted proteins | sample III_Palsa_N3_1_FD_200532 | JGI IMG/M metagenome (GOLD analysis project Ga0302315, IMG submission 200532) | Peat permafrost microbial communities from Stordalen Mire near Abisko, Sweden - III_Palsa_N3_1 | ecosystem: Environmental > Terrestrial > Soil > Palsa > Peat permafrost | place: Sweden...
CGCTACAACAAGAACATCAACATCGGCATTGCCGTCGCGCTCGACTGGGGCCTCATCGTCCCCGTCATCAAGCAGACCGAAGAGAAAAACTTCCTCGGCATCACGCGCGCCATCGTTGACCTCGCCGACCGCGCGCGCAACAAGAAGCTGGCTCCCGATGAAGTGGCAGGTGGCACCTTCACCCTTACGAATGCCGGCATCTTCGGCGAGCAGTTCGGCACCCCGATCATCGCCGTACCGCAGTCCGCCATCCTCGGCATCGGCGGCCTCAACAAGGAAGCCCTCGTCCTCACCGACAAGGAAGGCCAGGACACCATCGCCATCCGCTCCGTCCAACGCTTCACGCTAGGCTTTGACCACCGCATCATCGATGGCTCAGACGCAGGCAAGTTCATGTCCGACTTCAAAGCCTACCTCGAAAACTGGTCTGAAGACATCGGGTAAGAGTAGACAGTACGGGGCAAGCAATCCTGAAACCCTTTACTGTCTGGCTCCATACCAGACACTCGCATTCAAGCAAGCCACAACCCCATCCACGATGGTGCTCAGTCCCGCGCTGAACGCCGGCCCATCTACAATCGTCTTCTGATCCACCGCATCGCCCACGTTGATCGCCGCCGTCACAATGCTCAGCGCCGCATCCTTCTTTTGCTGCCCCGTCTTCGCTCCATACAGCGATTCAACGCTCTGAATCACGCTCGGCAACAGCCCCACGCCCCGCAAGAACACCTTCAAGAACTCCATCCTTCACCTCGCCTTTCCCAATCTCCGCCTCAGCGATGCTTCCCTAAATATGCAATCGCCGCCTGCACTATCGTCATCAGTCCTCCGAACGCACCAGCCAAACCCTTCAGCCGCTGCACGCTGCGCTCATGCGACTCCACCCTCATCTCCAACTGGTTCAACCTTCCCGGCTGTCCAATCCCCATGAGCTGCTGCATCTGCGACTTCAACACACTCAAGTCCTGCACTACCTGGCTCTCAAAGTCCGTCATCCTTCACCTCTAACTCACCGGCCAATTCACAAACAACGCACTCGAAAACCGCGAGTACAACGGCGGCGTGCTGGTGTCATACATCCGCATGTAATACCGCTCCGCCTGCGTCGCTCGAGGGATCGTAAAGCTTTCCACCGCACTCCGCAGTACTAAATCACTCGCATCGATACCCACCCCAAAAGCCCAGTCCTTACGCCTCACCTCGACTCCCCAACCCGCAGGCAACACCGTTCCAGCGTCCACCTGCAAGTCAGTCTCCGTCACGCTCGTCAAGGCCAGTTGCTGCAGGTTCGCAAGCACCTGGCCCGGCGCGCTCAACGCCGTCTGCGGCAGAATCGCATTCGCCGCAATCTCTTCACTCAGCTTTAGTCCCAGACCATCGGCCCACTCCGCCGCCCAATCGTTAGCGAAGGCAATCTTGTATGTCCTCACCTCGGGTACGGCGCCACCATCTTCCGCAATCACACTCCTTACAAGAAATGACGAAGTCACCCCAGCACTCGTGACCGCCAGCACATCTCCCGGCCACACATCCACCGCCGGATTCACCAGCGCATACGTCCCCGCAACCGCAGCTGTGCGCGAGGTTGCAAACGCGAGGATCGCCTCCGCCGCGTTCTCGCAATCCGCACTACTTCTCGCCACTGGCTGCAACACCTTGCCCAGCCATCGGCTCGTCCCCGACGCGCCGCCGGCAGCCTCCGCCGCCACACTCGCAGCATTCTCCAGCCGCGCAACCGCTCGCTGCTCGCCGCGATACATCGCCGTCACACGCTCACCCGCAACGGGCACTCGCCCCGCAAAGAACGTTACCTTACCCGGCGTACCCGCAGCAGTCCCGTAGGTTGCAGTACAGTCCACACCCTGCCCGGCCGAACCCACTAGCCTGGTCTGCAATGCCCCGCTGGGCAGCGTACTCACCACCCACAAACTTCCGGGCTGCGTCACGCTCACGCTCGCAACCGACCCATATATCTGCGTTGAATTCGCCGCTACAAACACGCACGTACCCGGCGTACCCGTGAGCGCCCCAATACTTCCGCTCGCCGCAGCCGAGTCATACAACACGGTCGCCGGCGTATTCGAAGCCGCGCCTTCATCGATCAACTCGAACACCACATCCATCGGGGCCGTCACGCCGCTCAGACTGCCAAAGCTCTCCAGCACTCCATCGGCCATGCAATAGTAGCGCTGCATCACCCGCTGCATCTCCACGCAATGCAGCCGCAGCCGCAGCGTATAAGCGTGACCCGTTATCGGCGTAAAAACTGTCCCCACCTCGGCCCCGCTAATCACCGGCACGATCACCGTGACGCCGCCACCGCCGCTCACGCTCTGGCGCACACGAAACCCCGCAAAGCAGTTCGCCAGCACGGTCGTTCCTTCATACATCCCAGCCAGCATCCCATCGCTGGCCGCACCCAACAAGACGCCGCCTAGCTCCACCAATATGCTGCCGCCCATCTCCACAGCATCGAGGGCCGTCAGCGTCGTCGCACCATCGATACCGTTGCCGCCGCTCATCGTCAACCCCGCCGAGGTCAGCGCTAGATGGCTCCCTGGATCGCTCGCCGTCCACTGCGTTGCATCGAGGGCTGCCTCATTGAAGCTGTCCGTCACCATCGTCCTGGCAGTCGCGCGAAAGGCTGCCTCGCTCAACTCAAACACCGTCGTCGTTCCATCCCCGGCAAAGCTCTCCGACACATACGCCGCCGGCTCCTCCGCACCCGACACCGTGACATCGTTCGCCAGGTCCCGCACCGCACTCGTCACCAACTCGGCGATCGACAGCGTGCCATCCGCATCGCTCAGCGCGTGGGTCACCGATCCAGCCGGCTGCAACAGTACCTGCCCAGCCACCGCACGATAGCCCGCATACGCCGCGCTCGAAGCGGCTCCGGCATTCACGCTCCAAGCCGCAGCCGGTCGCACAGCGAACGCGCCTGCAACCGGCGGCGTTGTCCCTCCTGTCGCTACCGTGAGCGAAACCGCACCACCCACCTGCACTCGTCCCGTAAGCAGCGTGAGTAACGACCGCCCATCCAGCCCGAGCGATAATCCATCGCCCGTACCCGCCCCCGACCCCAGCTTGTCCAGCAGCCACTCATCGCTCACCGCTGTCATTCGTGCCCGATAGGCGGCGCCGGTCACGCCTTCGCCCGCATACACCTGCACCGGCTCCGTCGCGACATACCCGGTAAACAACACCGTCGCGTCGGCATCCTCCGCAGTCACGATCACACGCGCATGTCTCACCGGTATGGCTAAGCCACCCACGCCAACCAGCAGCTCCAACGTGCATCGCGAAGGTACATTCAACCCCCGCTGCACCTTCATTGGACCCTCAGCCGCCACCGCGCCCGTGTAGTCCAACGCACCCAGCCCATCCAGATTGTCGATCGTAATCCGCACAACATCCTCCACGTCGCCAACTCCCGTTGCGACCTTTGCGTTCTTTTTCTGCGAACTTTGCGTGAGCGCTTTGTTGTTGCTCTTCGTCAACCCGCCACATAACTCCTAAAGCAAACCACCGTCTCGCCATCCACTGGATCCACCACCGGCAGCGCACGAAACGACCCCGCCAACCTCGCCTTCTCCAACCCACCCAGCGAAGCCGCAACATCCTCCGTCACTCCCGCGGTAGTCTGGAGCCGCGGATAAAACCACACCACTCGTTCACCCTGTTGCCCCTCGCCGACAAACAACCCCGACCACTCCTGGAAGAAGCTCGAGCCTTCGCGATCGCAGAACCCAACCACGCCGCTCACCTTCATCGACGTCGTCGGAACCCCTGCCAGCAGCGGACACTCCAGCGTCAAAGCTCCCGCCGCAGTTCCAGTCCCAATCGCAGCAATCCGTCCTACATTCAGCGTGACGCGCCGCACATAGTCCACATCGGTCAGAGCGCTCTTCACATAAGCCCCGCTCAACCCACTGCCAACAAACCCCGTGGTCGCCGCATAGTCCACATCGACGGCGACAATTTCACCCACTGCAAATCCCGCAGCAGCCGTCGATCCCACCTGCAATACGTTCGCAGTCGATCCCGTCAGCAGCGCCGTCGCAGCAATCGCAACTCCACCCGATCCCTCCGCCGTCGCGCCCGTAACTGTCTTCAACAGATTCATCTGCTGAGTGCCCGCAGCCAGCGCCAACTGCGCCTTTCCCCAGCTCTCAAAGGCAAACGCAACCGTCGCTTCAATCTCCGTCCGCACCTGCATCTGCGTCGTCGCCGGTGCCCCCGAACGCAACGCCACCACCTTCGTCCCACACTTGCGCACGAAACCGTCGATCCATCCCAGGTCGACCCACGGCGCCGGCGGCGCATCCAGAGCGAACCCGCCACTCTGCGCCGGATCGAAGATCGTGGGCATCTCGCTCCCCCGGTTCACCGGAGCAAAATAAGCGCGCACTCTACCCAATACAGGCGACATCGTCTCACTCACAGTCCCCATCACAATTCACCCGCCTCTTCATAGCTCATCACTTCCACCGTCGCAGTTCTTGAGAGCCTGTCATCGTCCACCTTCATCTCGCCGAACACCACATCGCCCCACCAGATGTTGGTCTTCATCGCAACCGCTGCCGCCCCAAACTCGAGCCCCGCATAGTTGCTCTTCAAACTGCTCTGCGGCACGGCTCCGATGGCCGCGAGCAGCTCCCCATCCATAGCACCCAGGCAGCGCCCGCGGTCCATCCCTGCATTCACCGCCGTTCCCGCCGTCTCATAGGCGATCTCGCACTGCATCGCCAGCGCCGGCATAGTTCCATGCGTATCCGTCTTCACCGCGGTCCAGCTCAACCGAAAGCAATCCGGCAAATTCACGCTCGACACCAGCTCGTTCTCAGTCACGAGCACACCAGGCCTCACCACACCGCGCAGCACAATCGTCCTGTCCGGATTGACCGCAGCCACGCGCCCCCGCAACACCTCATAAAACGTATCCTTCGCGTTCTGCATTCAACCCTCCTTCAACGTACCGGCGCTCGCAACGTCAGGCAGTAGCAATAAGGCTCGCCCATTGCCTGCGACGCCACACTCTTCTCAATCACGAACACCACGCCATCCACCACTACACCCACCGCCGTCTCAAACAACACCTGCGCGGAATCGAACGCCAGCGTCCCCACCAGTCCAGCCACGACGCTCGCCGAAACCAGCAGCGTCGCTGTGCTCTCCGCCTTACGAAAGACCACCGGCGCCAACTCCATGTCCTGAAACTCCGGAGTCGCCAGCCCCAGTTCCTCAGCCTCCGCACCTGAAACCGCAGGCGCCCCCATGCGCAACAACACACTGCGTCCGCCATTGGCCCGCAGCAAGACATCCGCCGCCCGCACCGCGGCATCTCCCGTCATCAGCAAGTCCGCCATCAGCCCAACCTCTCCGCCACATACGGCCGCAGGATCGCCTGCACCTGGCTATCGATCAGCGAATCGCTGAAGTACTGCGTTTGCAGCGTGTCCATCTTGCTGGACTTCACATTCAACCCCGGCGTGGCCTGCGCGTTCTTCACAATCTGTGCGCACGCCACCTTCACCGCATCCGGAATCACCGCCAGGCCCGCTGTGTACGTAACCTCGGCCTCGCCATAGGGCAACGCCATCAAGCTCCCGGTCCCGCCCCAGGCAAACCGGAACTCGCCTGTGGGCAAGCTCACATCCAGCGTCGACACATCCACATCCACCCAAACTCCTGGCAGCCCAAAGACCTCAACGAACTCTGCCTGCATCGGCAGCAACTCATCCGGCCTCACTCGCGCATAACGCGCCTTCACCGAATCCACGCTCACCAGCGGCGTATAGCTCAGCCTCACGGTCTGCGCCGCTCGAGGCACGCGCATCCGCTCCGTATAGCTCGCCGAACACAACGTAGGCCGCCTGCAATAAGCCTCCATCATCGCCGAGGCCGCCGTCACCCACGCATCCGCCGTCTCCGCCGTCAATCCAAACGCCGCATACTCCGCGGGCAACAAATATCCCATCGCACTCTCCAATGTCTTTCGTTCGCATCACCGCTAAAGCAAAGGCCGGAGCGCCCACCACGCTCCGGCCCTTACTCCATGCCTCTACCGGTCGACTAAGACCTGGTAGTGGGCATAGCTCGGGCCCTTCACCACCACCGCGCCAAACTTCACCACCGCATACTGGCTCGCCAACGATCCCGGACGACCCAACTGGAAGACCCGAGGGTTCGCGTCGCTCAGCCAGTGATACTCGATCAGGTCCTCGGTCACGATATACGCCGGCAACACCGCGCTGCCTGAACCGGGCGTGCCCGTATAAGGCAGTGTCCACTCCGGAATCAGCGGAATGTCGCCCGCCTGCGTGCTCAGCGTCTTCACCGTCAACCCGCCCTCGATGGCCTTGGTGTTCAACACCACGTTGAACTCCGCCTTCATCTCGCGGTCGATCAGGTCCAGCAACACCGGGTTCGCATAGATTGCCGTCGGACGGACCCCAAAGCTCGTATTCGAAAGCATCTGCGCGATCGTCGACTTCAGCCCATCCACAATCGACTCCGAGGTGCCGATCGTCGTGGTATTGCCGCCTGCCGCAATCTGCCCCACCGCGCCAAAGTACTGCGCCGTCGTCGGCGAGCTCAGGCTGGTATCGGTGCCGTTCCACAACGCAATATCATGCGTGCGCAGAACCCCATCGACGGTGTCCGCCAGGTCCTTCGCCTGTAGATACGCAAACTGGCTTTGCTGCTGACCCAGTTCCATGTCGAACAGGTTGTAGTTGATCTGCGCCACCAGCGCCTTCAGCGGTACGCTGTTCTCCGTGCGTGTCGGCGACACCAGCGGTGCCACGATATTGCGAGGGTCGACAAACCCAGCCGAAGCCGTCGGCGAAGGGATCGCCGTCTCCTCAAAGTACCGCGACGGATGTCCCGTCGCCGGCACCTGCTTGATTCGCTGCCCGAACACGCCACGCCGGCGCACCAGGTCCAGTATCTCCGTCTGATACAACGGAACTTCAATTGCGCCAGGCCCGATGTAATCTGCCGCTGCGCTGATCTGCGTAAACTTCGCGTTCATTCTTATCTCCTTATTTCTCTGCAAAACAAAAGGCGCAGCCTAAGCCGCGCCACTCTGACAACTCAACTGCCAACGCCGCTAACCCACCATCCCGGCCCTCAGCAGCGCCGACTTCACCGCAATCCGCTGCTCCACGCTCAAGCTGGTCAGCGCTGCATCAATCGCACCAGCCTCAAAGCCCTCGCCGCCAGCGCCCTCCTTCGCAAACATCCGCGCAACGCCCGCCGGCAACGTCTTGCGGCCCGCGCCCGAAGTGGCGCTCGCCTGCAGCTCAGCTACTCTGGCCTCAGCCTCAGCCAGCTTGCGTTCCAGCTCCGCCTCACGCGCTGTCTCGACCGTGGCCACAATCCGTCCCACCGTCTCCTGCGCCTCAGCCGCAAAGCTCTCCTGCCGCGAAGCCATGCTGGTTACAGCCTGTTCCAACGCACTTGCCGCCGCGCTCAAACGCTCGATCGTTTCAACCAATCCACTTACGTTCATCTCGTCCATGTCTCTCCCTTTCTACTTTCTGCCCCGCATACGGAACGAAGTCGCGCGATACGCCGCCTTCGCCCGCAACAGGATCGCCGCGCCGGTAAACGTCGCCCGCGTCAGCGTCCACACTGCCGCCCTCATGTCCGCAACATGCGCATCCGCCAACTCGTAGCTCATGCCCATGTCGCCCTCGGCACTCGCCGTAAGACTCGTACCGAACCTCGACTCCAACGCATGGAACTCCGGATAGTCCCGCGCAAACATGAATCCACTCACCATCAACCGCTGGCCCTTGCCGGGAGCATCAAGCTGCGCCGCCGTTATGATTCCGCACTTCTGCCTGGCATCATGCCCGTCCCATCCGGCCTTGTAGTCCACAGCCATGCCCAGCAGACTCGGCAACGCCGTCTCCGCGGCCTCCCTGGTCAGCATCACTCGATGCCCGCGGGCCCCACTCGGCGCCTTGTCGCTGGCCACATCGACCAGCGTTAGACATCCCTCAAACGGCAACCGGTTGGGATGCCCTGCAACCTCCGGAAACTCCACCGCCATGGCCCTCATTGCCAACCCGGCCCGCGAACTGACAACCCTTCTGCACTGCTCTGCTGCATCCACGCAAACCTCCTCATGCCGCGCTAACCTGCCAACCCGCTAACTCGCTACTTCCTGCAATCCGCGCATAGCCCTTACCTCCGTTACACTCAACACTCCAGCCGCCAACAACATGGTCTGGATCTGTGTTTCCACCAGCTCGTCCCGGCTCTCCAGGCCGCTCCACACAAATCGCAGATCGTCCCATCCCAGCCGCTTGGCGATCACGTCCCGTGTTATGTGCTCCGCGATCAGCTTGGCCAGCGGGACCACCGCATTCTGAAACGCCTCGTCCGCCAGCTCGCTCGCCGTCGACTTGTTCACGTCGCCGGTCACACCCAGCATCATCGCCGGCAGATCGAACGCATTGGCAATCATCGTCAGCAGAAACGTCTGCCACTCCAACCGCAGATCGGCATCGGTACCAGCCGTAAACTTCAGCACCTCCGGCTTCTGCTCCGAACTCAGAATCGGAATTCTGCCTGACCCCTCCACCTCATCCTGCCACCAGCGGATCAGCCGTTCATGCTGCTCCGGCGTGCGCTCATTCAGCCACAATGCATACTGCATCACCGTGTTTGAAGCCAATCGCCCCGCATATCTATGCGCCTGCAAAAACTGCGACACAGACTCGAACGCCACCTCCAGCTTGCCCAGCCCGAACGGCGTATGCGTGCGGGGATTCAGCTTTACATACATCAACTGATCGTCCAGCAGCGGAGTTAACGCATCCTTGCCCAGCTTCCCCGTCACCTGCGCATACCGTGGCTGGTCCGCCTCACCCTTCCACTCCGGATTGATCTGGATCGAAGCCCCGTCCACCGGATACAGCCGCACCGGCAACGCCGCCGCGCCGGTCGTCTCCACCTCGACCGCCCCATACCCGCCCACCAGCACGTCCTCGATGACCGCTTCGATCAGCGTGCGAAAGCTGTCGCTCTCATTCGGCGCCTCTAACGCCCGGCGCAGGTTCACCGCCCGCTCGCCGCGTTCGATGAGACCGGCCGCATCCGCCGCGCCAGCATCCGGCCGCGCCACAATCTGCCAGTCCATGCAGGCAATGCGGTCCTTGATACAGTTGATCGCCCGCCGCGCCACCGGCGTCTCCGCGAACCGGCGCAGGTTCGCCACCGTCGGCTTGGGCACACTGCGCACGCACGCCGTCTGCATCGGCGAGAAGATTGACCCCCATCCCACCGGCGCCACCGCCGTCCTGCGCTCTCCTGCGGCGCCTGCGGCAACACCCGCCACCCTCGACCACAACTTCGTCACCGCTTCACCCAAACCCATCCCGCCTCCTTAAAAATCAAAAGGCGCAGCCTCTTGGCCACGCCTTTGCTAATCCCTGAAACCTAAAACCTGTTCTTCAAACCTGCAACTCCCGCCGCGCCGTCTCCGCTACCCGGCCCATATCCGACGTTGTCAACACCCGCAAACCTTCGCGCTCCATCACGCCTACGCCGAAGCGGTACAGCTCCGCATCGCTCACGGTCGCAATCGGCTCGACCACGGCGGTCAACTCTAACACCGCACCTTCCACCCGCAGCACACCCGCGCGCAACCCAGCCGCCGAGTAGGCCATGCCCTTCGCCAGCTCGCCATCGCCATCCAGCGAAACCGCCTGGAACATCCTTACCTGGCTCCCGAACGGCGGGCCATTCCGATACCCGCAGTCCAGCTTCAACGGGTCACCGGCCTGCGTGTACGGCGCCGCCGCAATCCGCTTGCGCATCAACCGCCAGACGCCGGCGCGTTCAAACTCGTCCCTCATCCTGCCGGCAATCGCCGCCCGTCCACTCTGCTTCTTCCGCGTCGCCGCCAGCTTCAGCGGCTCCACGTACATCCGCATCAACTGGTCGATCTCCGCCGCCATGTTCTCCGCCAGCGTCGCCCTGCTCTCGGTCAGCTGAACCGAGTTCGAAAGCGACTCCTCCAGCAACTCCCAGGTCGTCTTCCCCTCCCCAACATGGCCCGCGCGGACCCGTTCCGCAATCTCACTCTCCAGCGCCTCCAGCAACGCCACATCGGCCTCCGCATCCATGCAGCGCACCCGCGCCCAGTCGCGCGTAAACCGCACCACCGCATCCGCGCCGCCAGCCTCGCGCAGCACTATGCCGATATTCACGAACTCTCCCTTCACCACGTCCGGCACATACCGGATCAGCGAGAACTCGCACTGCAGGCGTTCCGACAACGTTCAACCTCCTGGAGCAGCCAGTGAATAGTGAATACAAGACTTCCGTCATAGTTTCACTACACCTTATTCACTGCACCTCTACATCACAAACTTTTGCGCCCCACTCTGTACTACCTCAAAGCTCCTTGGCACCACAATCTTTCCTATCCTGCCCCAATTCGGGAACGGCTCCCGGCTCGATGCCCGGAACGCCCCGATCAACTCTCGCACCCGCGGCCTTCGTCCCAGCATCGTCTCCATCAACCGCTCGATCATCCGCCCATCTCCGCCATACCACTCCGGAGGCACCTGCTCCGCGATCTTCCCCAGCGTCTCCGCCGTAAATCCTTCCACGCGACTCAGCCAGGGCTCAAAACTGTCCCAGCCCGTCACCTGCGCATACACCTGATTGCGTGCAAAAACACCCCGCAGCGGCGGGTCGGGAAAGCTCCACTCCCCCGCATTGAAGCAGAAGCCCTGGTCGATGAAGGTGGCCCGGTACTTCCGCTCCCGCGGCCGCCGTTCAAAGACCGCCTGCCGTCCATTGCAGTTGCCGGTCCATTTATCGACCGCCAGCATCCCCGCAAACTCCGCCAGGTTTCGCACCTCGTCCATCTGCGCCTCGGGCAGATAGTCCACCACCTGCCCCGGCATCAACCCGCCCACAAACTGGCTCCCGAACTGCAAACCAGCCGCGCAGCTTTCCCGCTTGCCTCGCCCCAACTCCACCACCATCTCCGGCGAGTTGCGCACCAGCCACTCGCTCACCTCCACCACAGCGCTCGGCGGCACGCTCAAACCCACGGCCTCCGCGATCTTGGTGGCGATCAGTTCATTCGCCAGCACCCGTAGATGCTGCGGGTTGTTCTTGAACTTCACCACCCACAGCTTGCCGTCCGCGCCCAGCATCAACTGGCTCTGCGCGCCGCCCCGCATCCGGCGAATCCCTTGAACCGCAGTTACAGCCATTTCTACATCACTTTCAAATCGCTCGGACAATCTGCTGTCTATTCTGTAATTAGCTTGCACGTAATGGGAACGCGTCCATCTCGAATCTTTTCCAACCTGTCTTCGAATATTCCGCAATCTAACAGATTGTTTTTGGACGACTTTCTTCCTGAGACCACATTGATAAGAACAATCGGTGTCTCCTTGTCGGTCTGTTCGAACGCATCTCTTTTTCCGGTAACTTTAGGAATTCGCGCACTGCTACCTAACGCGAACTCGACGTCAAACGCACCCAATCCGATCTCTCCTTCATCATCGACATATTTCTTCAAAGCACCGGGCATAGGCGATCCGGAGTAGTACCCGAAAGCGCGAAGGGTTTCCTTGCGATCCATGAGCTCCTTTTTAGCTTTGTCCGAAAGCGTTACATCGACGACAATTTCCGGCCACTCTAGCGTAGGTGCAGTTGCAGGTACCACCTGACTTTGCGCCTCAGAGTGTCCACCTACCGAAGACACCGGAATACACATCATGTAACCAATGACAAGCAGTCGAAAACAATGACGTGTTTTTGTGCGATCTCTGATTTTGTTCCCCTCTCTTGCATGACATTAGCGACGCCTAAGAATACAGCGTCGCTCTACTCCAAGCTCTAGTTACATTCGAATCGATCCATTCTCATGCATGTTGTCACATCCTTTCCGCCCTCACCTTCTGCGCGATAGCCATCGCCATCACTAGGTCGTCGTGCGCACCGCTTGCCGCATTCGTCTTCCCGCGTTCGCCTGTGACAAACGTCCTGCACTCTCCTAACAACCGGCGGCTTGTGAACATCAGTGGCTTCTCTACCAGCAACGCGCCCAGGAGCCCAATCATCTCCGGTTTGGAGACCGCCGTCGTCAGCCAACCTGCTTCGCCTCCTTGCGTATAGAGCCGCGTATATCGCTCGCGCTGCTCAAGATGAGCCAGCACCGTTGCACCATGATTGTTGCGTTCTACGGCGATCATCGCTCCGCTGTACTCTCTCGCCAGCTCTGCGGCTACCATCGCCAGTTCCAGAGGCCGCAAACGCTGCTGCAACTCCGCACACTGCAACCCTGTCTTTACTTCGATCACCTGGATCGCAGCAAAGTCTCCATCGTTTCCGCCACCGGCTGAGTCCACAGCGACGATATAGTCGTTCTCCTTCAAGGCAGTCTTCAAATACTGCAGCGCGCCGTTGCGACGAACTTGATACGGCTCCGACAACTCCGACATTCTCCTCTCTATCGCGGCGATCTCAAAGCAACAATCTCCTGTCGCGCGGAAGCAGGTCTCCGCGTCCTCGGCGAACTCCTGCGACCGCAGCGCTCCATAGCTGCGCACCAGCCCGCGCCGGAAACCGATCTGCTGCCCGGTCAACCCGTGCGTCTTGACCAGCGCGCGCTCTTCGTCCTCCATCGCGGCCTTCGCAATGCGCGGTCCGACGTACGCGGGCTCCATCCACCAGGGCAGAAAGTGCCGCACCAGTCCTTCGCCGGCCGGGTCCTCAATGCCCGCTCTCCACTCTTCATAGAACGGCCCATAGGCGCCGTTCGGCGTGCTCTCCAACACCAACTCGCCGGCCGGCGACAGTGCTGCGCGAAGCCCGGCGAGCGTCTCCGTTGCATCGCCAGGCCAGCGGCTTACCTCGCTGCAATGCAGGTTCTGCACGCTCAGCCCGCGGCCGGCACCCACATCGCAGGCGCTGGCTACGCGAAACTCACTGTCGATCGCCGGAAAGACCATCTGCCCCACGTTCGCCCGGCTGCGCTTCAGCTGGCCCTTCTTCAGTTCGTCCGGAAGCCCGTCCCACATGCGCTGCACAACGCGAAAGATCGACTCCGCCGCAGAGCGCGTGTGTGCGACCTGTAGCGTGAGCGTGCCCCGATTCGCAATCGTCCGCAGAAAAAACCGGGCCGAAATCCACGTCGTGATGCCCATCTGGCGCGCCTTCAGGACGATGTTCTGCCGGCCGCGCCGATCCTCAAACCTTCGCTGCGCTTCATTGGCCACCAGCAGCCTTACTTTGCCTTCGCGGTCCCGCACCCACAACAATCTCGCTGCCAGTTCCACAGCTAACTCCGGCTCGCACTCCATCCGCCGGCCCAACGACAACATCTCTTCCAGTTCCACCGCGTCCCCGCCTCACCTGCCCGACGGCAGCCGGCGACACCTCGCCGCGCGGCCCGGCCGCCGTTCGAAGTGCCGCCAGGCCCACCCACGACTCATGCTTCAGAAACTGCTCAGCGCCACCCTCTTCCACACATTCGCACTCACGCAAACGTAGTGAAAATTGGCATCGTCCCCGAACTGCCCCACAGTACACGAAGCTGTAGAGGAAGCAGGGGTGAAGAGGGTTTCCGTATAACTGAGAGCTATTGTGTTTCCACTGGTATCCACCGTGAATTGATTAGCTGATCCTGCGCTGAAGGTTCCATCTACAGTGAGAGTAGATGGACACCCAGCCGTAGCCACTTCATATCCCACACACACATGAGCACTTGGGCCGCTGGCATTTTGAAGATAAATCATCGTGCCTTCGATTCCGAAGGCGTTCTCAACACTCACGGCTGCATTGAGTGCCTGAAATCCTGCGCCAGTGATGCCAGGATACCCACCACCAAAGGCAGATAGATTACGCATCCCAACATAGTTGTTCGTGCCGACCTCTACCATCACACCCTCATCACCGCCCGTAGCTACATCTGCGCCAATGGTGGTTGGGGTTGTGGTTACTGTAGGGATAAACTGTTGAGCCTTGACTGTATGGCCCGCACCGAAAATTACCGCGCCTCCTTGGGCCTGCACCACACTCGGATCAGGATAGCTTCCTCCCAGGTCTCCGCCCGCTGCTCCGGTCGGCGGTCCGCTCGCCCCTACAGGCACATCCCACGTCCCATCCTCGCGCAGGAACCGAGTCGCCCCAGCCGTCGCTCCCGGGTCTGGAACGATCCCCGGCGCGTGGGTCGTCCCACTAGGTCCAAACAGCGGCAAACGGGCCGCACTGATCGTCCCACTGGTGATCGACCCGCCACTGACCCCTCCGGTAATGGTCGTCGCATTCAGCGTACCCACATTGATCGTGGGCGCCGAAAACCCTGCTTGCGAGAAGGCGTAATACGTCCCTTGCAGCGCAAACTCCAGAAAGCTGGCCTGCGGGTAATACCAAACGCTGTCCCCACCGGTTGCCGAATCCAGCGCAAACAGCTGATACCCGGAGTCCCAACGGTTGCAGCCAAGCGCACTGCAATGAACACGCATCACCGCATTCTCCCCCGCATCGACCTCGAAATCGTTGCCCCACACTCCCGACACCACATACGCGTCGTCCGGCCGGCGATGTGTCCCGCCGCTGCCTATGTAATCGCTTGCCGGCTCCGAGTTCTGGACCAGCCATCCCCGCAACCCAGGGCCAACTACTCCTTCATAGATCTTCCCTGCGCTTTGCAGGGCGGTTGGCCGCGGTACATATTGCACGATCTCCTCGAAGTCCGCCGCCGTCCGCTGCTGGTAGTAGTGGGGCTGCTCGATAGCATCTCCGGTCGCCCAGGCCACGTCGTTCGGTGCCAACGTAAACGTGCCATCCACCGTCTTCGTCGCCGCGTCATATACGCTCAGTACCTCCGCCATCGGATACAGCGCAAAGCCGCCCGTCACCAGGCTTACCGTCCCCCCGCTGCTGCTGCTGTCGGCTCCAGCATTCGTATACGTCAGCCGGTTCGGTCCGACGGCCTGCATCGCATAGCTCCCGTTGTAGCTTGAATCCGCCACCCCGCTCACGTTCATCGTCAATCCGGACACATCGTCCGAAAGATTGGCCGCCGTAATCACCGTCACCACGCCTCCCGTCCGCGCAATCGACGCCACCGTAAACGTCGCATTTAGAAACGCGCTCGTTTGTCCCACGGTTCCGGCCACTCCAGTTATGCCCTGGGCGTAATACAACACCGTCGCGGCCACCGATCCAATTACAGGAAATACCTGCCGGATCGCCCCTGTCGTATCCACCGTAGATTCCAATCCATAGCCGCAAAGGCCACCCACAGCGATCGTCGCTCCAGATTCATGCACCTTATTCAAGGTCAGTTGCACATGCGTCCCGTCCACCACGTTATAGTTCGCTGTCTCGAAGCTCGGCGTGATGCCTGGAGGGTCCGCCACGCAGGCAACCCCGGAAGTTGCCGGCAGCGCCGCGGTATTCGTCGCGAATCCTGTAGTCACGCCACTCGTCGCTATTCCCAGCGTCACCGTCCCCGGCGCCATATTCGTCGCTTGCGAGGTCGCCGCCTGGGTCGTCGTCAGAAACACGCTCACCGGAAAACTTGTTCCAGTGAAGCTCGCTACCCCAAAGACCCCTATTCCGTTTCCCGTCAGCGCTCCCGTGCCGATCACCTTAGCCGGGTTCTTATCGATCAGAAACCGTCCGTCTCCCTGCGTTCCATTTCCCGTAATCGCCGTTACAGCTACCGACGTCGATCCCGTTGTGCATCCCGTCGTGCATGTCCCGGTAAACGTCGCATTATCCTCCGCAACCCTCAGATCGAAGGGATGGGCGCCCTCATCCGCGTTATCGCGGTAGCCCCCTTCCGAAAGAATGAACTGTCCTCCCGCCAGGCAATCTCCCACTCCATAGCAATCCACCTCGTTACCCAGCTGCACATGCTGCCCCTGCGTGTTGTACACGCCCCGCAGGGACATCACTCCATACGTGCTCTTGAAGTAGGGAACAGTCTCGACATTGGACGGAAATCCGTTCGACCCTCCCGTCAATGCCGAGTTCTGGAGCGTCATGGCATAGCTTTGCAATGTTTCACCAGGTATTTGCGCTGATAACGCAGCCGCCGATCGCACCGACACGTTGGCCACGCTCGTCGCTGTGCTGGAAACCCCGTTAACCGGGCTTAACGGATCTACCATCGTCTCGGCCCGGGTTCCACCGCGGTCATCCTCAACGCGACTCCGCGGCGGCAATTCACTCGCCAAAACACCCTCGATCCCCGGATACGTCTGCTCTACCTTCACCGTACAACCGCTAGCGCAATCCGCGCTCGCCAGCGCATTCCCTACACCGTTGTTCCCGGAGCCCGACAAATACTGCGTCGCATACACCTCGCCGTTCAGGAGATTCACCTCGAGCTGCGTCCCGGCCGGTTGCGACACGACCTGCGTCCCCGCTGGAACCAGGCTCACCTTCTCTCCCAGCCCGGTCGTGATCGCGGTGATGTTCTCGTCCACATAATTCTTGTCCGCCGCCTGGTTCGCGCTCGCGGGATCGGCCGGCAGAACCAGCGGCCCCGTCATCGTATCGCCCGCCTTCAACACATATGGCGATGCATCGAACGGCACCCCCGCCTGCGCCGCCGCAATCGCATTGTCCACATACGCCTTAGACACCGTCTGCATCGCCACGCTGATCGGCAACACCGGAGTACTGATCGCCGCCAGCTTCACCGTCGTCGCTCCACCCGCCACCGTCACCGGGACTACCCAGTACTCCCGCGTTGTCGTCCCATCGTTCAGATGAAACACCGCCGTATAGTAGCTCCCCATCGGCGTCGATCCGGCATTCGGCGCCAACGCAATCGTCAACACCCCACCCGTTGCGATCGTCACCGTTGTACTGCCCGCCGTCACCGCCGTACCATTGGCGGTCGTAAATGCGTTCCAGCTCACCACCACGCTGCCGCCAGCCAGCGTTCCATCCGCCCGATAAACCAAATCCTGCACCGTCGTCGTTGCCAACTGTGCCAATGCCCTCGATCCGCCCGCTGCGACCGCCAACAACAACCCGACCAGCGTCAACCCTCGCCTCACTCCACCCATCTCGACTCCAACCTTTCCGGCACCCGGCCAACTCCAGTCACTCTCAACTCACCGCTTGGCGACAAACGCCCCATCGTTCCCGCGCGCTCTTCTTCACGCCCCAAAAACAAAAGCGGAAAGCCCCGTGGGGCCTTCCGCTTTTCTCATTGCTTATCCAGAATACCAACTGGCGCTTAATACATGTGCACACTATTTTTAACTTTTTTCTCCTTCTGAATCATCGAGTTACGTCTTCATCCCATCACTTTGCCTATTGACAACTTTTCAGCGGTTCCAGCATTCCGGCCTTCAACAGCATCCGGGTCAGCCGGTCCAACGTTCGCGCATACTGCTTAAGGCAGCATCGCAAGCTGATCCCCAGCATCCCCGCCGCTTCGGCTTGGGAGTACGCCTGTAGCGCAATTCGCTTGATGAGATCTCGTTCCCTCCCATCCAGCCTGCTCAGACACTTCTCCACGTCGTGGCAAAAGATCACGACATCTTCGAAGTTCTGCACCCGGTAGCTCGTCACATTTCCGCGAAACAGCTCCCGCCCCAACAAAGACGGTACTCTGCCCGCAGCCATGGACAGACGAAGATAACGCCGCAACATCGCCTCCGTGTACTTCCGGTAGAAAGCCACCTCAGCCTCAGGGCTGGGTGACCCATCCTCAACCATGAGTGGCCCATCCATTACCGCGGGTGGGCCATCCAGGGTCCCCGGCGAGCACTCTTGGCTCGGTAGGGCGGCATTTATGACGGTTTCATCATCATGGATGGCATCCGAAGCGGCACATCCCTCCGCCTCCGCAACCGCCCATATCCGGGGAACCATCGCCGGGGTCCCCGGCAAACGCTCTTGTTTGCTGGAGTGGATCACAACGACCCGGCCCGTACTCCCCTCCCTCACAACCTGCAGCCCGTCGTCTTCACGAACTGCTCGCCGCACTAAGTGCAGTCCTGCTTCCTGCTTCCTGCTTCCTATTTCCTGAATTGTCATCGCGCACCTCCGGCACATACCGCTGTCCGGACTACCCTGCGCTTACGCCCTCGCCGGCTGCGCCGCACTACCGGAAACTCCGACAGCACCAGCGCACACCAGCGGCAGTAAACCCCTTGGCCCGCGGCGCGCAGCCATAGCGCTCCGCACCCCTCACATACCTTAAGCTCAACGCGAAAGTAGTTCATCGTTTCTTCTCCAGGGCACAACTCTCCCCGGCGGGCCTCAGTTATTTTTCAGCGGTCGGAGGGGCTCGCTCAGGGTCCTATGAGGCCAGCCATGCCCGGGCCCGCGCTCTCTGGCGGTGGTCCCCGGCTGCGGCGCAGCCTGTTTGTCGCTTGTCACGTCCGAGGGCTGGTTTCGGGAACACCATCCTCGCCATCACTTTCCCAATCCGGCATCAAAGACCAGGCACGCCTCCTTGGCGGTAAGCCCCAATCCGGGTGAAAGTGTGCCGTTTATAGGCCCGGCGACTGGGCCTGTCAACGATTTTCTTCCATCATTCCCAAATACGAACTATGTCGCTTTCCTTACACTGACTTGGGTGTATTTTGCCAAATTTGTGCCTTAGCATTTTCGCCTAAATTTCGCTTTACAAAGCACATCCTGCCTCTCTGTCCCTATGTTTCTCCCGCCACACTCTACTAATAGCGTCCCTTGCCAAAGCACCCCAAGCGGCCTTCTGCACGCTCTCCCTATTCCCTATTCCCTACTCCCTGCTTTATCCTCGCCCCATGGAACAAAGTCCCAACCTCGCCGCTCGCCGCACCGAAGACATCGCCCTCGACCTCCTCAAGTTCGTCGCCGGTCACGCCAACCTGGGCCGCACGGCTGCCTCCGCTACTCCGGGTTTCGGTCTGCCCTCTTCCACCAGGCCGGAAGACCAGGTCACCAGCCTGCTCGAACTCTACGGTCGCTGCCGCGAGGCCGTCGAGGCCCCACTTCCCGCCGCCAAGAAGTAGCCGTGCCCCCTACCCGCGTCGCTGTCGCCGGTGCCGGCGCCTTCGGGCGCAATCACCTGCGCGTCTACCGCGAACTCCAGGCCGCGCACCCCGAACTAGTCACACTCGCCGCCCTCCTCGAGCCCGACTCCGCCCGCCGCGAAGAAGCAGCAGCGCGCTTCAACATTCCCGCCTTCGCCTCACCTGAAGCACTCGCCGCAGCAGGCCTTCCCCTCGACGCGGTCTCCATCTGCGTCCCCACCATCCACCATGCCGCCATCGCCGAACAGCTCCTCCGCGCCGGCCTCGATGTCCTCATCGAAAAACCCTTCGCCGCCTCCCTCCTCGAAGCCGATCGCATCCTTGATCTCGCTGCCTCGCTCCAGCGCATCGTCGCGGTCGGCCATCTTGAGCGCTTCAACCCCGCCGTCACCGCCGTTGCCCAGCGTCTCAACAGTCCCATGTTCTTCGAGGCCCACCGCCTCAGCATCTTCACCCCTCGCTCGCTCGACGTCGACGTCGTCCTCGACCTCATGATCCACGACCTGGACATCGTTCTTTCCCTCACGCAATCACCCGTAAGAGAGGTCCGTGCCGTCGGCCTGCCCATCCTCTCCCGCAAAGTCGATATCGCCAACGTCCGCATAGAGTTCGACTCCGGCTGCGTCGCCAACTTCACTGCCAGCCGAGTCAGCACGGAGCAGGTCCGCAAACTCCGTCTCTTTCAGCCCCACCAGTACCTCTCCCTCGACTTCGCCCGCCAGGAACTCCTCTCCATCGACGTCGATCCCTCGGGCGCGGCCCAGACCCACCCCTCCGCCGGCCTCAACCTGCAAAAGCTCGACCTACCCCGCGCCGAACCCCTCCGCCTCGAAATCGAAGACTTCCTGCACTCCGTCCGCACCCGCACCCAGCCCCGCGTCAACGGAAGCGCCGGCCGTGCCGCTCTCTCTCTGGCTCTTGAGATCAACAAGGAGATCGCCACCCACGCCCAGCGCGCCGGCCTGCTCTAGCCCTACTCCATCTTCTGAACAGTGACCCCAGCCGGAATCTTCAACTCAAACTGATCGTCTTCCAACGTCTCATTCAGCGTGAGCTTCGTGATCTGCACCTTCAGCGAGTACTCCTCCAGCGGCCGCGAAATCGTAATTAAAGAAGGAAACTGCTGCCCCGCGTAAGTCTTGTAATTGTCGTAGATCGTTTGCGTCACAATCTGCCCGCTGTCGTTGTAGATGTCTTGTTGATACGGCAGCATCGTCACGCGATTGAAGTGGATCGTGCGCAGCGTCTGTAGCACCTTGCCATTCTTCAGCTTCAACACGGCCAGGTCGTAGTCCGGCTCTTCCATGTCTTCGTTCTTTTTTCCGGCCAGCTTCACAATGCGCGTCGACTCGTTCAGCGCAACAAACTCATCTGCCGAAACACCCGGCACCAGCAGAGAATCCAGAAATACAGCCGGCCGCAGATTCTCCAGCCCATTCTTCGAGGGCTTGGTCACCGTGTTCGACCCTTGTATCCATACGTCCCCATGGCCGCCGGTCGCATGGACCAGCGTGAAATCCTTGCCATCGCTCACCATATCCAGCGCCCGCGACCCGATCAGCGGCAGTTGCAAAATCACCCGCAGATCGCCCGGCTTGCGCACAAATATATAGCCGCGAAACGCGGTGTACTCGGTGACCTTGCCTTCCTTGCCCCCGCCTGTACTTGCCGTAATCAGCACCG
>Ga0302315_10001846_pt1 | contig 20711 bp, 14 predicted proteins | sample III_Palsa_N3_1_FD_200532 | JGI IMG/M metagenome (GOLD analysis project Ga0302315, IMG submission 200532) | Peat permafrost microbial communities from Stordalen Mire near Abisko, Sweden - III_Palsa_N3_1 | ecosystem: Environmental > Terrestrial > Soil > Palsa > Peat permafrost | place: Sweden...
AACTGGGCGCCGATCGGAGCCGTCACACTCAACCCCGAGCGTGACTCAGTCGTCACCACGCAACTACATACCGAAAGACAGCACCTGGCTGCATGACTGAGGCGACAACTACCTTGACACGCGCCGGTGCGGAGTCTGGCTAACAATCGATGTAGATACGGATACGGCACCGGATTTATCGCTCTATATGAAGTGCCGTGCAATTTCCGCTTCGGGTTGCGGATTCGACGGGCCGCAACACCGCTACCTATCGCACACTCGAAATCGCCGCTATTGATAAACGTGCAGCCGTCCAAACGTCCACGCATGGTACGAATCCACCACGCCCGGCATGGTGCAGTCGTCGTACAGGCCGTTGCAGCGGGTGCGAAGTACGGTCAATGCGGAAAAGTAGGGATCCTTCGGCAAGCCGGCGGCCTGTAGCACCATGCTTGGCAGAAAAGCGATGTCGAGCATCGGATAGGTGGGCAGCGGCGCACCGGCAAAGTTGCTTTTCAGCATGTAGTAGGTGAGGTAATCGCGATACGGCTGCAGCGCGGTGGGCAGCGTGCGCGACATGCCGCGGATCATCCCCTCGAACGAAGGCTGATGATCGCCGAAGTGCATCAATACGGTCGGCTGCTCACGATCCAGGAAATCATGTTCGAGCCCACGCATCGCCTGATCGGAGTCGTGCAGACGCGACAGGTAGGCGCTGAAGTTAATTTCAGCGGCAGCTGACAGCCCCTTAAGTTGACCACCATTGAACGGTGGCGGCAGCTTGTCCAGCGGCAGGTCGTTGTGCGGCCCGTGCTGGTTGATCGTCAGGATCATCACGAACACCGGCTGACCTGGCTTTTTCACCTTGTCGTAGACGCGTTTGGCTGCGTCGAACATCTGCTTGTCGGTCTCTTCCCATTCGTCCAGGCCAAGCTCATTGACGTCGTATAGATGATCGAAGCCATACGACTTGTAGGCATTGCGTCCGTTGATGAAGCTGCCTTCGGTCGGATAGATCGCGATGGTGAGATAGCCCAGCCGCCGCAGCTGCATCGCCAGCGCATCGCGCACGTGCGGCGCCAGCACGTACGGCGCATACATGCCACCCGGCCCGAAAATATCCTGCGGCATGCCGGTCAACGTCGCGAACTCGCTGACCCAGGTGCCGCCGCCAAATGTATGCGTGCGCAGCACGCCGGTACCGCGGGTGCGCGCATCGGCCTGGAACATGCCGACGCTGCTGCACTCCGGTGCGCTGCAAGCGGTGTAGATCGACGGATCGAACGTGCTCTCTTCAAGTACCTGCACGATGTCCGGATACGGTGGATGTGTCGTGCCCGGCTCACCTGCCGCAGTCGACCCCCACTGCTGCTCCGCCGCAGCATCGCTGGCCATCGCCGGCAAATGGACTTTAGCGTCGTCGAAGTTGACGAAGAAATTTGTCAGCTGGGCATCATCGGACAATTTCTCCCACACGCCCCGGTCATGCACGTAGGCGAATGGCCCGTTGGGCAGCATGCAGACCCAGAACGCGAGTGCGCACAGCGCGATGCCACCCGCGCGAAGGCCAAATCCGAACCACGAGCGCAACCCGGCGTGCACGCGCCAGTCCCAGCGCCAGATCAGCCACAACAGCGGGGGTACCAGCAGGCAGATGCCGATACCCAGGGCATACAGATGCGGATAGTGGCGCAGCGTATCGAGCAGACTGGTGCCGGCGTAGTAGATGAAGTCCGACGGCATCAGCGACTCTTCGAGATACTGCAGCTTCAGCACCGCCAGGAATTTCAGCGCAACGAACAGGGCGCCGCTGACCACCAGTGCGGTGGCAAATCGCGCAAACGCAAACAGCAGCGCGCCAAACGTGCACAGCATCAAGGCCAGAATGAAGCCCTGTTGTAACGCCTTGGGCTCCTGCAGCGCGGTTGCACCGACGCACACGGCGAAGAAAACCAGCGCACACAGCGAGACCACGCGGGCTCGCGTGAGGCGTAATGAAATTCGATGCATGGGTTTAAAGTCCCCCTGTAGGACTCGACCGTAACCAAAGTGCCATCTTACGGGCTTGCGCAGGGGCGCGCTGGTGGAGCCTCCCTCGTCGTTTCGCCGGCGTTCGGTTGACGACGACCCAGGTTTCTCCCTCCCCTACTTGCTGGGGAGGGTTGGGTTGGGGTCGCTCTTGGCCCGAAAACCAAGAGCTTTACCCCCTCCCAACCTCCCCCTGCGGGCAGGGGGAGGAGCAAAGCAGAGCCCACGGCTAAGCGCCTGAGCTGGTCATTCAGCAACAGGCCTTGCCTGCGGCGATATCATAGGCACCTGATGAACTTGAAGAAACGCGATGTTTGATCTGTCCCAACTATGGTCCCATCTGGTCGCCTGGCTGAGCGGCCATGCCGTCGTGCCGCTGCTGGATGCGCTGCATCTGAACGGGCTGGCGGGCAACCCGGATGACATTGCTGCCTCGCTGCTGATTGCGGCACTGCAGGTGAGCATCATCGGCTTCATTTTCCGACCGCTGGAAACCTTTTTCCCCGCGGAAAAATGGGCCGACCGTCGGCTGACCTATGTCGATCGCAACTACACGCTGCTGATGCTGCTCGGCATCTTTCCGCTGTTCACCTATCTGGTGCTCACGCCGTTCAGCCACCTGTTTGGCGACAGCAACGACTCCAGCACCGGCTCACCGCTGGCGCTGGTGCACTGGGTGCCATGGTTCAACCAGCATCCCTTCGTGCTATTCGGGGTCTATTACCTGGTCTATGACTTCGTGTACTACTGGATGCACCGCACCCAGCACGCGATCCCCTGGTGGTGGGCGCTGCACAGCATGCATCACAGCCAGCGTCAGATGAGCTGCTGGACGAACGATCGTGGCAGCCTGGTGGACGGCTTCCTGCAATCGATGGTGCTCGCCGTGGTGGGTTTGGCGATCGGCGTGGATCCGGACGAGTTCGCCTGGCTGATGCTGATCGGCGAACTGGTGCAGAACTTCTCGCACATCAACGCGCGGATTGGATTTGGTCGTGTGTTCGGGCGGATCTTCGTCGATCCGAAGTTTCACCGCCTGCATCACATGCTGGTCGATCCCGAACGACCGACGCTGCATGTTTGCAATTACGGGCAGGTTTTTTCGATCTGGGACGTGCTGTTTGGTACCTCGTTGTACGGCGAAGCGCCGCGCCCGACCGGCGTGGGTGATCCGATGGTCGACGCCGACAACAACTACGGCCTGGTCGGCCTGCACTGGGCTGCCCTGAGGCGCTTCTGGGGTGCGCTGTGGTGCGTTGCGGGATGGAAGCCAGGCGAAGTGGCGTTTGGCGAGGATTACCGGCCGATCCCGGTCAGCCGGCTGGATCTGCATGTCTTCGAACGTACGCCGCATAACGCAGCGATCGTTGAACCCGTGGAACCCAGCACCGGCAACGCCTCGGTGGAAGGCGCTCTGGGCTGAGAGCCAACACGCCTGACGCCCTACCAGGGCAACGCGTGCAGATCGACGTTGCCGCCAGTGAGCACCACGCCCACCCGGCGACCGGCAAAGCGCTCGCGTTGCTGCAGGATTGCCGCCAGCACGGTGGCACTGGACACTTCCACCACCAGCTTCAATTCCGACCACAGCCATTGCATCGCCGCGATGGTTTCCGCGTCGCTGACCGTGATCACGTCCACCCGGTGCGCGCGCAGTGCATCGAGATTGGGCTCGCCGATCAGCGCGCGCAGGCCATCGCAAATCGTGTCGGGCACTACCGTGGTCACTCGCGTACCACGCGTCAGCGATTGCGCAGCATCGTCCGCGCCCTGTGGCTCAGCGCCAAACAATGTCAGTGCGGGGTTGATGCCGTGCGCGGCAATCGCCACGCCGCTGGCAAGACCGCCACCGCCCACTGGCGTAATCAACGCATCAAGTCCAGCGACCTGTTGCAGCAGCTCCAGCGCGAGCGTGCCCTGCCCTGCCATCACCATGGTGTCGGCGTACGGGTGCACCAGCACGGCACCGGTCGTGCGCTGTACCTCGGCCGACATGGCCTCACGCGCAGCCTGGGTCGGCGCGCAACGATGCAGGATCGCTCCGGCACGCTCGATCGCCTCTACCTTCGCGCGCACCGCACCCTCGGGCACCACGACGTGCGCGGCAATCCCACGGGTGCCAGCGGCAAGCGCCAACGCGTTGCCGTGGTTGCCGGAGGAATGCGTCACCACGCCATGTGCTGCCTGCGCATCGGTCAGCGCCCACACCGCATTGCAGGCACCGCGGAATTTGAACGCACCGCCATGCTGCAGGTTTTCGCATTTGAAATGCAGCTCAGCCCCGCTCAGCGCATCCAGTGCCGCGCTGCGCAGCACCGGCGTTATGTGTGCATACGGCGCAATGCGTGCGGCGGCATCGCGGATCTGCTCGAAGCTGGGCAACGCCGCCGTCATCGAAGCTGCCGTTGTCAAAGTTGCATTCATGCCGATTCAACCTCCACGCCACAACGGAAACGACGCTCGACGCCCGGCAACAAACGGATCGCGTCAGCGCAATCGGGCCGGTTGAAAGCATTGGCCATGCATTCCATCGGCTCCAACGCGATAGCGCGCCGCACATCGCGGCTTACCGTGTCAGCGGTGAACGCATGCATCACGCCACGCTCCTGCCATACCGCAATACCTAACCCGCTGGCCGGATCGCGCAGACGGGTGCGGATGCGGCCATCTGCTTCGGCATGCAGGCCGGTGTATTCATGATCGAGAATGCTGTCACCGAGCAGCCGTGGCTTGCGGAAATCCAGCGCCGGCGCATCGTCCAATGCCACGTAGGCTGCCGCGCCAGACAGCGCGATGAGATCGGCGTCGGCGCGGATCAATGTCTGCGCCGGGATCTGCAATTGCCAGCCATCAACCGTACTGGCAGCCAGCCGGAAGTACGGATGCCAGCCGAAGAAACACGGCGCCGCACTGTCGCCGACATTGCGCATCGACACTTCCAGCGTGACGCCACCGGCATCTAACGTGAACGTCACGCTGAGATCGATAGCATGCGGATAGCCCGGTTGCGGGCGGATCGAGTTCGTGGACAGCGTCACCTGTGCGCCGTTGTCGTGGGCACTCAATGCGGTGACGTCGAAATTCGTATCGCGCACAAAGCCGTGCCGGCTGGCGCGTTCGACGCCGACGACGCCCGGCTGCAGATCCTGCGGCTGGCCGTCGAACGCGTAACGCGCATCGGCAATGCGGCCGGCAAACGGCACCATGATCGCAAAGCGGGAACCGGGACGGCTGGCCACTTCGGCCGCATCACGGTAACCGTCCGCGATATCCTGCATGACGGCGGCCTGCATGGCACCGGCAACATTCACTTCGTAGCTGAGCAGCGCGGCACCATGGAGCGCGAGGCGCAGCCGCCGGTTGTCCGTGTGATCGGTCAACACCACGATTTCCTGGGTGCCCAACTGGGCATGATCAGCGGCATATCGTGTCATCGGATTGTCCTGCCGTTAAAGCGTTACATGTTAGCGTGATCCATCCCCACACATCAGCTGGCCGCATGAACGAACTTTCCAAGCAAACCGCGTTGATTCGTCTTAGCGATTATTGTGCGCCCGCCTGGCGGGTCGAAACGGTTGAACTGGATTTCGATCTCGGCATCGATGCCAGCGAGCTTTCTGCGCGGTTGCTGCTGCGCCGCGATCCCACCCAGCCATTGCCGTTGCGGCTGGATGGCGAGAACCTGGAGCTGTTGTCGATCGCGCTCGATGGCCAGGTGCTGCCACCAACGGCGTATCGCTATAGCGACGGCGTGCTGGAAGTCGACGATGTCCGTGACGGCAGCATTCTGGATACTCGCGTGCGGTTGCGGCCGTCGGCGAATACTGCACTAGAGGGCCTGTACCTTTCGGGTTCGCGTGAAGCCGGCTTTCTGCTGACCCAGTGTGAGGCCGAAGGTTTTCGCCACATCACGTTTTTCCCCGATCGGCCTGATGTGCAGTCTCGGTACACGGTGACCCTGCGTGCGGACCGCGAGCGTTTTCCCGTACTGCTGGCCGGTGGCAATCTCGACGGCGCAGGCGACATGGACGGCGGGCGACACTGGGCGCGCTTCGTCGATCCGCACCCAAAACCGAGTTATCTGTTCGCACTGGTTGCGGGCCAGCTGGAAAAAATATCGCGTAGCTATGGCACCGCCGACGGTCGCGCCGTCACCCTGAACATCTGGGCCGAGGCCGATGCGATTGGCCGCTGCGGCTACGCCATGGATGCACTGCAACGCTCGATGCGCTGGGACGAGCAGACCTATGGCCGCAATTACGATCTGGACGTGTTTCACGTCGTCGCCACCCACGATTTCAACATGGGTGCGATGGAGAACAAGGGACTCAATATCTTCAACGCGAAATGCCTGCTGGCTGACCCTGACAGCACCACTGACGACGAGTATCGCCACGTCGAGGCGGTGGTCGCGCACGAGTATTTTCACAACTGGAGCGGCAACCGGGTGACCTGCCGCGACTGGTTTCAGCTATCGCTGAAGGAAGGGCTCACGGTTTTTCGCGAGCAGAGCTTCTCGGCCGACATGAACTCCGCGCCACTGAAACGCATCGAGGATGTCGCACTGCTGCGCCGCGCCCAGTTTCCCGAGGACGCCGGCCCGCTGGCGCACCCGGTACGTCCGGCGCAGTACAGCGAAATCAATAATTTCTATACCGCCACGGTGTACGAGAAAGGCGCCGAATTGGTGCGCATGCTGGCCGGCCGGCTTGGCAAGGATGGCTTTCGCCGCGGCATGGATCTCTACTTCGAGCGCAATGACGGTCGCGCTGCGGCGCTGGAGGATTTTCTCGCGGCGCTAGGCGACGCGAACGGGATCGACCTCACACCGTATCTGGCCTGGTATGCACAAGCGGGCACGCCACGACTGAAGGCGCGTGGCCACTACGACGCCGTACGTCACGAATACACGCTCACCCTGGCCCAGCATATCCAGACCGGCGCGAACCACGAGCCCACGGCGCCACTGCCGATCCCGGTCAAGCTGGCATTGTTTGCGCGAAACGGCGATATGCTTCCGCTACATATGGACGGCCAGACGTCCGAAATTTCGCAAGAGGTCGTAGTCGTCCTGGCAAGCGCCGAACAGACTTTCGTCTTCACCAGGGTCACGGCTGCGCCAATCCCGTCATTGCTACGCGGATTTTCCGCGCCGGTCATCCTTGAATGTGACTACACCGCGGATGAACTGGCACTGCTTCTGGGCCACGACGCTGACGGCTTCAATCGCTGGGAGGCCGGCCAGCAGCTCGCCGCGCGGGCTTACGAGAATCTGCGCGACGGCGGCACTTCCGACGCTTTGCAAGCGTGGTGCGATTCGCTGGCGCTGTTGTTCAACAACGCCACCATCGACAATGCCTTGCTGGCCGATCTGTTGACGCCGCCGGGCGAGATCGAGTTGGCCGAACGCGAGAAGGCCGTCGACCCGCAACATATCCATGAGCTGCGTCAAAGCCTGCAGCAGCGACTGGCCGAGCGACTCGGCGCGGCAGCGTTGCACCAGCGTTATCAGGCGCTGGCCGCGCACACCAATGCGGAGCTCGATGCCGCCAACCAAGGGCGGCGCCGGCTCAAGCGTCGTGTACTGGAGTTGCTGGAGCTGGTCGACCACACCGGTGCGTGCGTGTTGGCCGAGGCCCAATACCTGGATGCGCCCGGCATGACCGATCGACTCGCGGCACTTGCCGTCCTGGTGCGCGGTAACGCACCGGAGGCCGCGCCAGCGTTGCTGTATTTCCGCGAACGCTACGCCGACAATGCCCTGGCGCTGGACAAGTGGTTTGCCGTGCAGGCGCAGTTGCCGGGCGATGCCGCACTGGATCGAGTACTGGCGCTCGAAAACGATCCCGCGTTCACCCTTAAAAATCCGAACCGGGTGCAGGCCCTGCTAGGTGCATTGGTACGCAGCAATCCCAGCGGCTTCCATCGCGTGGATGGCGCCGGCTATCGATTCCTCGCTGCACGGCTGGTCACGCTCGACGCCTTGAATCCCCAGCTCGCCGCGCGAGTGGCCACGGCATTCAACGGCTGGCAGCGACTGGAACCACGGCGCCGCGTTGCGGCCCGCGCGGCGATTGCTGAACTGGCCGGGCACAGTGGCCTTTCGCGCAACCTGACCGAAATCATCGACAGCGTGCTCAATCGCTAGACGGGTGTGCAAAGTCTTCGAGCGGCTCTCGGCGGGATCCGTTTAAGCGCGCCACTTTGCAGCAGTGACGCGCGACAACTGCAAACACATGAAACCGGATTAGAGAGGCATCGCGTAGAGCTGCTGTGGTCGCCATGCGGCATGCGAACGGCCCGGCCTGTCCCCCTGTACGGCGTTGCACGCAACCAGTAAAGGCACAAGCCGCGCAACACCGCATGGCGACCACAGCAGCTCCACGCAAGCCACTCGAAAAGTTGGGACGGGCTCTAATCAGCGGCTGGGTCGCTCTTGCGCGGCCGGTGCCCTGATGTGCGCCATCCTGGTGTGCGTGGCTTTGTCACCACGCGCAAGACACGATGCTTTAGATGGCCAAATGATCCAGCGCTTCGAGCAGGCTGCTCATGCGCGACTCCAGATCCGGCTGCAACGCATCGCGCTCGTTGTCATCGCTCTCGCTCAAGCTGTCCATCGCCATCTCTACCTGGCCAAGTTCGATCATCAGATCGTGACGCGGATAGACCGGCTCGAAATTGAAGTTCATGTCCATGGCACATCCCCGTATGTGGTTACCCAGTTGGTAGCCAGACGAAGCAACTGCCGTGCCAATGTGTGCGGTGGGTCACAGTTGTCGGGCGACTTTTGCCTTTCCACTGACGCTACGGGTCAGCTGCTGCCGCGACCTGACACAAAATTACATTTCAGTCACTCTTTGTTCACGCGTCAGAGTTAACTATTCACCCCAAGCTCACCGGCAGCATCGCTGCCTGTATTAGCCATTGCCTTCAGTTTCTGGCGCCCGGCAACACGGTCATCCTGGATTCCCCCTGTTCCTGAGACCGCCTGGCGCCAGATCTATCAGCACAAGACCCCGCACTGAACCTGCGGGGTCTTGTCTTTTCGGCCCCTGAAAAGACGACGGCACCCCGAGAGGTGCCGTCTTGCTTCCTTTCCCAGTACGCAATCGAACCCCTGTCAGTTCAATCTCGGCGCGCGTGTCGCGCAGCTTCTGCCCGTGAAAGTGCTGGCTTTTGGGAAGCAGGAAACATGCCACGCGCGCCAATCGGGCCGCAAGGTGTTGATGGCGTTACCATAGCGACCTGTTTTGTCACTTTTTGCACTGTCCAGGGCAGTTCGATGCACCATCCGACCCACTACGACGTCATCGTGATTGGTGGCGGCCATGCCGGCACCGAGGCCGCATTGGCCGCCGCCCGTACGGGTGCGCGCACCCTGCTGCTCAGCCACAACATCGAAACGATCGGCCAGATGAGCTGCAATCCAGCCATCGGCGGCATTGGCAAGGGACACCTGGTCAAGGAGATCGACGCACTCGGCGGCGCCATGGCCCACGCCGCCGATCGCGCCGGTATCCAGTGGCGCACGTTGAATGCCTCGAAAGGGCCGGCTGTGCGCGCCACCCGCTGCCAGGCCGACCGTGGCCTGTACAAAGCCGCGATCCGCCACCTGGTGGAAACCCAGCCGAATCTGCAGGTGTTTCAGCAGGCCGTCGACGACTTGATCATCGAGAACGGCCGCGTCGTTGGCGTGGTGACACAGATGGGCCTGTCGTTTGCCGCCAGGGCGGTGGTGCTCACCGCCGGCACCTTCCTCGCCGGCAAGATTCACATTGGCCAGGCGCAATACGCCGGCGGTCGCGCCGGTGACCCGCCCGCGAGCACGCTTGCCGCAAAACTGCGCGAGCTCCCGGTCGCGGCCGATCGACTGAAGACCGGCACGCCGCCGCGCATCGATTTGCGCAGCATCGACTTCAGCGATCTGGAAGAACAGCCCGGCGATGCGCCGGCACCGGTGTTTTCGTACCTTGGCACGCGTGACGAACATCCACGCCAGGTCAGCTGCTGGATCACCAACACTAGCGAGCAGACGCACGAGATCATCCGTGGCGCACTCGATCGCTCGCCGCTGTATACCGGCCAGATCGAAGGCGTCGGCCCGCGTTACTGCCCTTCGATCGAAGACAAGGTGGTTCGATTCGCGGAGAAATCCTCGCACCAGATCTTCATCGAGCCGGAAGGGCTGGACACGTTCGAGATTTATCCGAACGGCATCTCCACCTCACTGCCGTACGACGTGCAGCTGGCACTGGTGCACTCGATCAAGGGTTTTGAGCACGCCCACATCACCCGTCCCGGCTACGCGATCGAATACGACTATTTTGATCCGCGCGGATTGAATCCGTGGCTGGAAACCAAGGCTATCGGAGGCCTGTATTTCGCTGGCCAGATTAACGGTACGACGGGTTACGAAGAAGCTGGGGCACAGGGCCTGATCGCCGGCCTGAATGCCGCGCTTGCAACGCAGGACAAGGGGCCGTGGTTCCCACGCCGCGACGAGGCGTATATCGGCGTCTTGATCGACGACCTGACCAGCAACGGCACGATCGAGCCGTACCGCATGTTTACTTCGCGCGCGGAATACCGCTTGCATCTGCGCGAGGACAATGCCGACCTGCGCCTCAGCGAAACCGGCCATCAACTCGGCGTGGTGCCGCAGGCTCGCTTCGATGCGTTGCGCGCCAAGCGTGCCGCTGTCGAACAGGAAATGCAGCGCCTTGGCACATTGTGGGCGGCGCCGAACAATGCACTCGGTGCGGCGATCGAACGCCAGCTCGGTATCGCAGTAAGCCGCGAAACCAGTGCGCTGGATCTGCTGCGACGGCCCGAAGTCGATTACGCAAAACTCGCCACCGTCGCCGAACTCGGCCCCGCGGTTGAACGCGAGGATGTTGCCGCGCAGGTCGAGGTGCAGGTCAAATACGCCGGCTATCTCGAACGCCAGCGCGAGGAAATCGAGCGCCAGCGTCGCAACGAGCACACTGCGATCCCGACCAGCTTCGATTACGACAAAGTGCGCGGGCTGTCGTCCGAAGTGCTGCTCAAACTCAAGCGCACGCTGCCGGCGACCATCGGCCAGGCCGCACGCGTCAGCGGCGTCACGCCAGCGGCGATTTCGCTGCTGTTGGTACACTTGAAGCGCCGGGACGCGGCCTGATCGCTTGCGGTATTGAACGTTCTGAACGCGAAAGCGCGAATGGCGCAACCCTGACGTCGCGCCTAACCCTCACAGCCCCGAGCCACCCGGTCATGGCATCATGCTGACTTTGACCAGCCTGGGGAGTTTGCACGATGGAAATCTGGATCGGTCGGAACGGCGAACGGCACGGCCCGTACAAGGAAGACGATGTGCGCCAGTGGCTGCGCAGCGGCCAGCTCAGCCGCGAGGATCTGGCGTGGTACGAAGGTCTCGCCGACTGGCAACCACTGTCGGTGCTGTTTCCCGATGCCGTGTCGAGCACACCCCCGTCCGCCCCGCCCGCGGTCAGCATGCCGCCGGCGCCGACTGTCTCAGCCGCGCTGGAAGATTATGCCGGCTTCTGGAAGCGCGTAGCCGCCTACATTCTTGATGCCATCATCCTGTACATCCCCGGCATGCTCATCCAGAAGATGATGGGCGGCGATGCCGCGGAAGCGGCGATGAAACAGGCACAAGCAGCGTCGCCGGGCGATCCTCAAGTGATGCTGACGGCGTTGAGCCAGTTCTATAGCACGATGATGCCGGCCATTCTGATCATCACCGTCATCACCTGGCTGTACTTTGCGTTTTGCGAGAGTTCGGTCTGGCAGGCGACAGTGGGCAAGCTTGCACTGGGCATCCGCGTGACCGACATGCAGGGGCGGCGGATCAGCTTTCCGCGTGCGCTGGGTCGCTACCCGGCGAAATATCTCAGCACCTTCATTCTTTGCATCGGCTTCCTGATGGTCGCCTGGACCAAGCGCAAACAGGGCCTGCATGACCTGATCGCCGGCACCCTGGTACTGAACGGCCGCGCCAGCGAGTTCACATCAACCCAGGCATCGTCCGGCAACAGCGGCTCTTTCAGCGCCTGATTCCGCGGATTTTTGGCAACGGCGCCAGAGCCATGCTCTGGCGCCGTTTTCGTTTACATCGATCGCCGCGCCTCTTTACTAGCGAAGGGAGCATCTTCCTCGTTCAGACGTAGGTGCCCGCATGAATTCTCGGGACACTTCAGCCTCCGCCCCATTCATCGCGCGGCCGGAGCCTCACCACCGCGCTGATGTCACTACGCCGGGCGGCGACAAAGACTACGCATGAGACGCGCGGTGGTGTCTATGGCCAAGCCATGGGGTGCTTATCAGGCAATCAGGACGATTTCGTCGTCGTTGCTTGCATTTTTTGTCGCGCGCGTAGGGGATTGCCAGCCACCTGCGCGGGGAATCAGCGCGCTGTGTCCTAGTTGTTGACTTACAAAATGCGACCTCGCGATGTGACGTCTTTTTGTAAGCACGGGCTCCTGAGTCGCCCCCTAAATGGCTTTGCAGAAGGCATTTCAGCCCATTTGCTATGTCGATTGCCACTGTTTTCCGGTCGAATTGAAGTGCTGATTGATGCCCCTCGCCTATGCCTGAAAAGGTGAAAAACGAAAAGAAAAGGCGTTGACAAGCTTACTCATCAAGCTCACAAGAGCTTCGCAAGAACATGCGAACCAGCTCCTCTGCAATCAGGAAAACAAGCGCTTGACTCAGGGATTGTTCCGACAGCAGGTGGTGGATGCAAAGCGCGGCGATTGGCTGGGCGACATCCTCGTCGCGGCCCCATTATCGCGATGGCTACTGGCTGCACTGTCATTAGCGCTGGCTGGCGCCACCTTGTTGTTTCTAATCCTGGGTCAATACACCCGTCGCGAATCAGTCATTGGCCAACTGGTGCCCAGTGCGGGCCTGTTGACGATGGCTGCCCCCAGTGCAGGCACGATCGTCCATCTCTCCGTGAGGGAGGGGCAGTCCGTCAAGGCCGGCGATCCCCTGCTGGAACTTGTCAGTGAGCAACATAGTGCGGCGCTGGGAGATACCCACGAGCTCGTTGGTCAACAGCTCGATGTCCAGCGCACAGGTTTGCAAGTGGATCTGGTAACGCAAACGGCCTTGTCCAAACAGCAGGCCGAAGCACTACGAGCCAAGATGACCTTGCTTCGCTCGCAGCTCGTCCAGATCGATGAACAGTTAGCTATCCAGCAACAACAGGTCAGCAGTTATCAGCAACTGCTGGATCGCATTAAGCCACTCGTCGCCGAGGGCTACGTCTCGGTGCTGCAGATCCAGCAGCAGCAAACTGCCGTGTTCGGTGCGCAGGCGCAATACAAGATCCTGGTTCGTCAGCAACTCGACGCGCGTCAGCAGCTGGATGCCGCGCAACAGCAGCTTGCACAGCTCCCTCTAGATGCCGCCAGCAAGCGCAGCGACACCGAACGTCAGCTCGCCTCGATCCGTCAGTCCATCGCACAGAACGAAGCCCAACGCGCCGTGGTGCTCCGCGCGGTGCACGATGGCATCGTCTCGGCGGTACTGCTGAAAGAAGGGCAAATGGCTACCGCGGGCCAGTCACTGCTTTCCATCCTACCGTTGGGCTCGCTTTTGCAGGCGCAGCTACTCGTACCCAGTCGAGCGATCGGCTTCATTGCGCCTGGTAGCCGCGTGGTGTTGCGCTATCAGGCCTTCCCGTATCAGAAGTTTGGCCAACAATAGGGCAGTGTCATCGATATCTCGCGCAGCGCCCTAACTCCGTCCGAGGCCAGCACGCTGACAGGTCAGCAAGTAAAGGAACCGCTATATCGCATTCAGGTCGCCCTGGACCGACAGCAGGTGCTGGCTTACGGCAAGCAAGAGCCGGTCAAGGCCGGCATGGTACTGGATGCGGACATCCTGATGGAAAAGCGGCGCCTGATCGAATGGGTCTTCGAGCCCCTCTACGGCATCGGACATCGCTTGAGCGGAGGTGATGCGCATGGCTGACGGCACACAGCAGGCGGCACGCGAGCCGTGCCTTCAGGCGGCCCTGCAGTTTGGCTGGTCGCGGCGTTTGCCGATACTATTGCAGACGGAAGCAGCCGAATGCGGTTTGGCGTGCTTGGCGATGGTGGCAAGCTACCACGGCCATGATATCGATCTAGCCGGATTGCGCCGTCGTTTCTCGACCTCACTAAGAGGAGTCACGCTGGCGCGCGTGATGGCGATGGCCGGCCAGTTGAGCTTCGCCTGTCGCCCTTTCAAGCTCGACATGGACCACCTGAGTCAACTGAAAGCTCCTTGTATATTGCATTGGAACCTCAACCATTTCGTGGTGCTGAAGCAAGTCAGCCGGCGAAGCATCGTCATTCACGACCCCGCGCGCGGCCTCCGCAAGTTGAGCCTGAAGGATGTTTCAGAACACTTCACTGGGATTGTGCTGGAGCTGAGCCCCACGGCGGACTTCACCCCGGTGCGCGAGCGGCAAGCGGTGTCGCTGCGTGCGCTCACCGGTCGGGCTCGCGGGCTGGTGCCAGCCTTGGCGCAGATTCTATTGCTGGCGCTGGCTTTGGAGGTCTTCGCGCTTGCCACGCCGTTCTATCTGCAATGGGTGCTGGACCAGGCGTTGGTGTCGGCCGATCACGATTTGCTCACCCTGCTTGGGCTGGGTTTCCTCGGCGTCACCATCTTCTCGGCGGTGATCACGGCGATACGCTCCTGGGCTGTCATGTGGTTGGCGGCGACCCTCAATGTACAAGGGGCGAGCAACCTGTTCGGACGTCTCATGCGCCTCCCGCTGGACTGGTTCGAGAAGCGCCACGTCGGCGACATTGTGTCCCGCTTTGGTTCCATCCAGACTATCCAGCGCACCCTGACAACGCAGTTCATCGGCTCGTTACTGGACGGACTGATGTCGCTGGTGACCCTGGTGGTGATGGCGTTCTACAGCGCTGGGCTCACCGTGCTCGTCGCGGCGCTGTTCCTTGCCTATGGATTAGTCCGCTGGGCTTTCTTCAACCCGCTGCGCCGCGCCAGCGAAGAACAGATAGTCTGCGTCGCACGCCAGCAGAGCGAACTACTGGAGTCCATTCGCGGCGCCATGCCGATCAAATTGGCCAACAAACAAGACGAGCGGCTGGCGCGCTACGCAAACGCCGCAGTAGCAACGACCAACCGCGACATCGGTATCCAGCGGCTGAGCATTGCATTCACTCTGGGCAACCAGTTGATGTTTGGCACCGGCCGGGTGGCGCTCATCTGGATTGCCACCACGCTCGCGCTGAAGAACACGTTCTCCGCCGGCATGCTGATCGCTTTTATCGCGTATGCCGAGCAGTTCACCAGCCGCGCAGCCGGCCTGATCGACAAGTGGGTGGACTTTCGCATGCTCAGGCTGCATGCCGAGCGTGTGGCAGATATCGCTCTGAGTGCGCCGGAGGCACTGACCGGGTCCCTCTGGCATGGCCCGATCCCCGAGGCCAGCATCGAACTGTGTGACGTCAGCTTTCGATACGGCGAAGGCGAACCGTGGATTCTCAAAAACTGCAGCCTGCGCATCGAGGCAGGCGAGTCCGTCGCCGTCGTCGGCCCCAGCGGCTGCGGCAAAACCACGTTGGCCAAAATCATGCTTGGCCTTCTGCAGCCCACCGAGGGTGATGTCCGGTTCGGCTCTGTCGACATCCGCAAACTCGGCCTTAGCGCCTATCGGGGGTTTGTGGGCGCCGTGATGCAGGACGATCAGCTTTTTGCTGGATCCGTAGCAGACAACATTAGCTTCTTCGACCCCAACCCAACTTTTGAGAGGGTCGTCGCTGCAGCAGAATTATCCGCCATTCACGACGATCTTTTGGCGATGCCCATGGGGTACCAGACCTTGGTTGGCGACATGGGGTCGAGCCTGTCTGGAGGGCAGAAACAACGCTTAATTCTCGCAAGGGCACTTTATCGACAACCCAGATTGCTCGTACTCGACGAGGCCACCAGCCACCTTGACGTCGAGCGCGAAAGGCAAGTCAATGCATTGGTCAGCGGACTCAACTTGACACGAATTATCGTTGCCCATAGGCCCGAAACCATGGCCAGCGCGGGACGCATTATCGAACTTGGAAAAATCGATTCAGATGGACAGCCTCCGGCTAACGTCTTGGAAGAAGCCTGAGGAGAGGCGCTAATAAAAATACGGCTTTACCATTTCATGGACTAGCAAAACTGCTCACATTCACCAAGAACACCTGTGAAGGAGAAAGTAAAAAACAACTCTTTCAGATGCCCAATATCGCGTAGATCAATTGATGGTTGACCGCAACAACATCCATGACGGGGTTCGCGGAGGCACTGCCAGGAATGGCAGAAAAGCAGAAAATTAAAAGGGAATTACGATGAACAATGCAAAAGTATCAAAACTTGTTGCTCGGCTCTTGTCTAGCGAAGAAATCAAACTGGTAAGCGGCGGCGACGCCCCCCATGCCCAGAATGGAAATCCTTATACGCAGCATGGCACGTGCCCCGGATGGTACACGCAAATGGGCCAGGCGGGGCCGTACAATCAAAGCTGCCCGCCGCCGCGTCCAGACACACACGTCGCCGAATAAAATTCGGCTAAGGAAAGCAATAGCATGTGGCGTATACGCGCCACATGCTCTCTCGACCACAGGTGGCGCATGGATAAGACCACGATTGGAACGCTCCAAGTTATTTTCAAAATTGTCGAAAGGTGCAACCTGAATTGCCAGTATTGCTATTACTACTCAGGCGCCGACTCCAAGACAGACATGCGCCCACCGGTAATTTCACGTGACACAATCATTACGGTCACCGAATTTTTGAAGCATGGTTGTGAAGACTATTCAATCGCAAACCTGTCGATCATCTTTCATGGCGGTGAACCCACCTTGATGAAACATGCTCTTTTCGACTGGATGTGTGACTACCTTAGCGCAAACCTTTCCCACTGCTCATCGTTATCGTTCAGCATCCAGACCAACGGTGTGCATATGACCAAGGACTGGATCAATGTCTTGGCGAAACACAAGGTATCCGTCGGCGTAAGCATCGACGGAAACATGAAATTCAACGATGTCTACCGCTTGGACCATAAGGGCGGCGGTTCTCATGATCGAATCTACAACAATGTGAAAAAGTTGAACGCTGCCTCCAGCGAAGGCCGGATCCAGCCAATCGGGCTGGTATGTGTTCTCAACAGCGAGTTTGACTACGGAGAAATCTATCAACACTTCACGCGAGATCTCGGCGTCAGTTATCTAAATTTCCTGTTGCCCGATCGAAACAGAGACGCGGACCTCAAGCAGAAAGACGTCATTTCCCGGTATGGGGACGTCCTTTGTACCTTGTTTGACGAATGGCTCGAATATGGGATGGAGAATGTGGAGGTGCGACAGTTTGCCGAATTACTTAGCAACTTCACCGGAAAGATTGAGTATAGACATGCGCCAGAAAACTACATCAGCAACCAGATTGTAGTACTCCACTCCGATGGAGATGTCGCCGTTGACGACACCCTTATGCCAGCCATGGAATGGTACCAGCGCGCAGCAACTGCCAATGTCCAGACGATGACATTGAAAGACTGGCTCACGCAAAGTGTGTTTGAAGATTTGAGGGAGGCTCGGAGCACCCTTCCCACCGAATGCCGTGATTGCCGCTGGTCTTCAATTTGTCGTGGTGGTGATGTGGAGAACAGGTTCAGCAAGTCGGACGGCTTTGCGGGTAAGAGTGTTTATTGCTCTGCGATCATGAAGCTCTACGACCATGTCGCTGAAACCCTGATTGCAGGAGGATACCCGCGTAATCGGCTGGAAACGGCAATCCGTGGCAGAGCAGAGCAGACCCTGTCTGGTGCTACATGATGCGCGTAGCGCTGGGCTTGTTAGGCTTCTCGCTGTTGCTAGCTTCGGGCGGAACCCGGTCCCAGACATGCGGCCTGAGCACAGTATATGTAAGCACGGAAAATCGGACGATTAAGTGGGACCTCCGGTTCCCACGTGGTGTCGGCGTATTGAAGCTAGGAACAGGGAGCGATCCAAGCTCAACGAAGTGGGCGGTCGATCCCGCTGTTGCTCGTCTTCGCGGAAACGAACTTGTGCGGGTGACAGAAAGGGTCTCGAGCGTCAGCTTGACCGCGGTCCTGCCGGAAACCAACCGACGCCAGGATCGTGTCTATGCACCCGCACTTTTCTTCGAAGATCGCTCCATCGCCGTGCTCTCGTCGCTATTCGATTTCTCGGCTGAAGACGGCAAGCCGCAGTGCACGCATTTTGTAGCACCGCCCAGGAGCAAGGTCGGTGCTGGCGACGAGTGGGGTCGGTCGTCGATTGATAGCGATGCTTCAGTGCCGGGGTATGTCGTCTTTGGCAATCCAGAGATTGAGTACTCAGGTGCGATGATTCTGGTCTTAGACAAGGCAGCGCCGCCCTGGGCCAAGGAGAAAATGGCCCAAATACTTGAATCAGCGATTGGCCTATACGCTGCCAAGATGGGGCCGCAACCTCTTCCCCCTATCATCATCTATGCCCAAAGCACCATAGATGCGGCGCCCTATCACTGGGGGGATCGACTACCCGGCTCAATTACCCTCGGTTTGCTTGGTAAGGGTTGGCTGTTGCAAAGCCAGACCCTAGAAGAACAACTCAGCGACTTTTTAGCGCACGAGGTTTTCCATGTATGGAATGCCCGGGTCAACTTTGTTGGCGATGGGGATTCGCTGCTCGCTCTGGAAGGAGGTGCCGAACTTGCAAGCGTGTTCGCGCGCTCGAAAACTGCCCCTCGGCCAGCTTCCTTCGCGCTCAACAAAGTTTCGGAAGCGCTGAACCAATGTCAGTTCGATCTAGCCTACGGAAGTTCGCTGCACGATCTTCTGCAGTCCCAACATCCAGGCCAAGCGCCCTATCACTGCGGGATGGTCGTGATGTTTGCCGCGACGGCATCACTCGGCGTGGGTCCAGAGGCAAGTGAAGAATTTTTCAAATCATGGAAATCGGTTCTCTCAGACACGCGCGACAAAACGCACCTCTGGAGTGATCTCGTAGTCAAAGAACACCGCAGCGAAAAGCTGGAAGACTTGGACCGAGCCATTGCTACCAAGGGCGCATTCATCAAATTCCTCAAAAAAGCTCTGACTGAAGATGCTTACATGATCGAACCAGTCGACAACTTATCTTTGCAAACAAAGAAGCAGTTGGCCGCCGTGATTGTGGCCAACCTCATGCGACTCGATTGTGCGGGAGAGGTCAGCCTTTGGTCAGAGGAAGGAGGTTTTCGAATTGACGACAAAATTCAGAGCTGCAATGGACTCCGCCCGGGCGCGACTATCACCGGCCTTCTTGGCGAAAAGCCCTGGGATGACCCCGTGTACCTTGCACGGAAGATCCAGTCACTATGTCAAAAAGGAAGCTCGATATCCATTGATTACAGCGGCGGTGGCGCAACATCACTCGTGAAATGCAACGAACCATTTCCAGATGTTCCCGCGCCCGTCAAGATAGTAAAAAGATGAAAGTCTTCAGAATGTCTTTCGTAGCTCATGGGATGGGTTCTCCTCACGCTGAAGCGAGCGGCAGACTGGGGTTCCGTAAAACTGATCGCCCACTTTTCTTTCATAGTAGTAGGGCACCACCGAAGTATTGCAATGCAAAAGTGCCTAGGGATGCTCTGATCTATTCCTCGCCTCAGGCATCATAGCGACCAATCTCCAGGAAGCGCCTCCCCATGAAACAGCGTTCGTTTGCGTCGTTGAGTTTCGAGTCGAAGAAGAAGCCGACGCGGCGCGAGCGGTTCCTGGGCGAGATGGACAAGGTGGTGCCGTGGGAAGCACTGCTGGCGTTGATCGAACCCAGCTATCCGAGGTCGGGGCGTCGTGGCCGCCCACCGATGCCCGCCGCGACGATGTTGCGGATCCACTTCATGCAGCAGTGGTACGCGTTGAGCGATCCAGCGATGGAGGATGCGCTGTACGAGATCGAATCGATGCGTCGCTTCGCCGGGCTGGAATTGAACGAAGACGCGATCCCGGACGAGACGACGATCCTGAAGTTTCGACGTTTCCTGGAGCAGCACGGTCTGGCGGCGAAGATCCTCGACACGGTCAATGCGCATTTGGGCCAGCAGGGGCTGTTGCTGCGTCAGGGCACGATAGTGGATGCCACGATTATCCAGGCACCGTCCTCGACCAAAAATCGCGACAAGCAGCGTGACCCGGACATGCGCCAGACCCGGAAGGGTCAGCAGTGGTACTTCGGCATGAAGGCGCATATCGGGGTGGATGTGGAATCCGGGCTCGTACATACGGTAACCACGACACCGGCCAACGTGGGCGACGTGACCGAAGTGGATAAGCTATTGCATGGGCAGGAGAAGGTTGTGTATGCCGACGCCGGCTATCAGGGCGCTGAGAAACGAGCACCCAAGCGTGGCCGCACTTGGCATATCGCGGCCAAGCGCGGCAGCGTCAGGGCGATGCCGGAGGGTGAACTGAAGGAGGTCACGAAGTATGTGGAATACCTCAAGGCAGCGGTACGTTCCAAGGTGGAACACCCGTTCCGCGTGATCAAGCGGCAGTTCGGCTATCAAAAGGTGCGCTTCCGGGGCCTGCTTATAGATAAGGCCCATAAATAGTAAGAACTATTTGCTGTTGCTGTGGTCAGATAGCGCATGGAAACCGAAGACGCCCGCCGGCTCAGCCCGGCCGAACAACACGAGCGCCGCCGCCAAGTCAT
>Ga0302315_10001847_pt1 | contig 20706 bp, 16 predicted proteins | sample III_Palsa_N3_1_FD_200532 | JGI IMG/M metagenome (GOLD analysis project Ga0302315, IMG submission 200532) | Peat permafrost microbial communities from Stordalen Mire near Abisko, Sweden - III_Palsa_N3_1 | ecosystem: Environmental > Terrestrial > Soil > Palsa > Peat permafrost | place: Sweden...
CGCATCGGCGACCCACACAGCACCGCCGGCCGACCTTCGCCACGCGTCAACTCCGCCACCGCCGCCAGCATCTCTTCCGCCCGCTTCACAAACGAGTCTTTTTCCAGTAAATCGGCTGGGGGATACCCACACGTCGCCAGCTCCGGAAACATCACCAGCGCAGCCCCCTCAGCCGCCGCCCGTTCGACAAACTCCGCGATCTTCCGCAGGTTCCCCGAGAAGTCTCCAACCGTTGGATTAATTTGCGCCAGCGCGATCCGCACCTAACCAGTCTATCGCGAAGGCCGCTACCTAATCCCTAATCCCTGTTCCCTGCTCTTAAGATCCCGTCCCCGCAAGGACCACGCCCACCGTCCGCGCCAAAATGCGAAGATCCAGCAACAAATTCCAGTTCTCCACATACGCCGTATCCAAAGAAATGTAGCTATCAAAGGACGGATCCTGCCGCGCCTCCACCTGCCACAACCCCGTAATCCCCGGCAGCACATCCAGTCTGCGCAGATGCGACAGGTCGTACTTCTCGACCTCGCAAGCCAGCGGAGGCCGTGGCCCGACCAGACTCATATCTCCTCGCAGCACATTGATAAACTGCGGCAACTCATCCAGCGAGTACTTCCGCAGCCGCGCCCCAACCTTCGTAATCCGCGGATCATTACTCATCTTGAACAGAATCCCGTCACGCTCGTTCTTGTGCTCAAGATCCTCTTTCAGCATGTCTGCATTCGCCACCATCGTCCGGAACTTCAGGCAGGTAAATGTCCTTCCCTTTCGCCCAATGCGCGACGCCCGATAGAACACCGGCCCGGGCGAATCCATCCGGATCATCACGGCAATCACAATCATCATCGGCGCCAGGACCAGCAGCGCCAGCGACGACAAAAACACATCCAGCACCCGCTTCACCAGGAACGCGCCGCGCGGAAACTCCCGCTGATGCAGCGGAATCGTCGGAAACTGCCCAATAAATTCTACCGGCGCATTCCACGCAAGCCCGTCATACAAGTCCGGCACCACCCGCACTTCAATGCCGTTCACCCGCGCCTCGTCCACCACCGAAATCACCACCTGTTTGTCCGCCGGCGTCGAGAAATAAATCTCATCGACAAACAACGATCGTGCCAGCGCCACGCAGTTATGAATGTTCCCAATAATCTGCGAGTTCGCCCCATCCTCGGCATCTTCTTCGAGCGATACAAACCCCATGAAGCGGAAGCCCATATGCGGCAGCGCCTGCAGATGATTGCGCAACGCGTGCGCCACACGGCCGTGACCCACAATCAAAACGTTCCGCGTCTCGCGCCCCTGCAGGAACCGCCGCTGCATCATCTTGCGCTCGATCGCCCGCCGCGCCATCAGGAATCCCATCGTGATCAGGATCGTCACCGCCACCACCAGGCGCGAAACCGAGTACTGCTTCATCACGTACAGCGTCCCGCAAAGCATTAGCCCCGCCGTCAAGGTAGCCTGCATCGTCAGCCGCTGCTCATTCAGACCGCTACGCACATCCTGCGACCGATAGAGCCCGTAGAGCCGCGCAAACACCACCAGATACATACTGAACACCAGCAGGTAGCCAATCGATACCAGCGGTGCCGTAGCTTCCAGGTGCCGAAGTACCGTGTGCGTGGTCGGCTTCACCACCGGATCCAACCGAATCCGAAACGCAATAAACCCCGCAATCAGCGCGCTTACAAAATCCAGCATCGCCCACACCATGATCGTAAACGACGGCCTGGAGAACAGCCGAACTCTCTCTTGCATGCGCGCTTGATGGCGCCGCTGGCTCGAGATAGTCGCTTGCTTCAGATAATCGAGGGTCGCCATATCCTGGTTTTCGGTCCCGGGGCCGCTTGTGTTGCCATCTGTTTCATGGCGGAGTTGGTGTGTACTTAACTTATCTCTCTGTAGACACGCTCTTTATCGTCAGTTATGGGTTCTCAATCAGTCTAACGGATCGTGCGTTGTTGAAATGAGTACTTAAGACGCTATACCGGTAGTACCAGCTCATCCAGCGAGAAAAATTCGTGTAAAACCGGGTCGTCGCTCGCCTTCATTTCTTCAGTTGTTCCAAAAAAACGCACCTTGCCTTCGTGCAAAAACACCAGCCGGTCCGCTAGCTTCTCTGCAAATCGCATGTCATGCGTGACAACAATGCTCGTAAGATGCATCTGCATTTTCAAGCGTTGGATCAGGTTTCCCAGAAGATGCGCCATCAGCGGATCCACCATCGTGGTCGGCTCGTCGTACAGTACCGCCGAGGGTTGCGACGCCAGCGCCCGCGCAATCGCCACCGACCGCTTCATCCCCGTCGAAAGCTCCGACGGCAACTGGCCCTCCATCCCCGCCACCCCCACCATCTCCAGCAACCCCTTCACCACCTGCAGAATCTGGTCCTCCTCCATGTCACCCCGTTCCCGAAGTGGGAACGCCACATTCTCCCCGACGCTAATCGAATCGAACAGTGCCCCATTCTGAAACACCATCGTCACCTTGCGCCGAACCTCCTGCATCTCCCGCTCGGTATATCCCGCAATGTTCTGCCCCGCCACCAGCACCGTCCCACTGTCCGGCTTGAGAAATCCCATCAAAATCTGCAGCGACACCGACTTCCCCACGCCGCTTCGTCCCAGGATGCAAAGTGTCTCCCCAGGCTTTACATAAAAACTTACGTCGTTCAGCACTACCAGGTCACCAAACGACTTATTCACAGCCTCAAACGCAATATACGGCGCTATCTCATCGACCGGCGCTCCCGCCGTATCCTCAGTCCCGTCCGCTGCCCGCATCGCCGATTCCTCAGCCGCCGATACAGGCTCCTCCGCAATCGCAGCATTCCCTTCCTTGTTCGCCGCCGCCGCCTCTTCAATAAACTCCTGCACTGTCGGCGCCACGTCCTCCGACACATCCTCAATCAACGGCTTTTCGACCTGCTCCTCCTGCTTCTCCGCAAGCGTCTGGCCCCCCGTGCCGGCCGAGCCCTCTGCCGCAGAGTCAGGAACCGCGGCTGGCTCGGTAGAGTGCGCCGAAATCGCGGCTGGCTCGTACGCAGCGTCACCGGGGGTAGGTGGCTCGGTAGGCGAGTCAGGAGTCTTAGGATCTTCACTCATAGCTGTACCTCCTATGATGCACGCTTTCCCTCAAAGCATCTGCCTCAAACAACCCAGGCCGCACCTCGGAGGATGCCCCCTCACCGACCTCCCAACCCACCCGCTCGCGCCCACCCCTCAGCCTCTGCCAGATCATCCGGCGTGTTCACATTCTTGAACCACCGCCCCAGCGTCTCCTGATCCGGAGCAGGATCCTCGGCCCCTCCATACAATTCGTACTCGTCATACATCCACGAAGCGTAACCGTCGGCCTCCGCCGAACGATTCAGCAACACCTCAAGTCGCCGCTCCCCGCCATCCAGCAACTTCGCAAACGACCCCAGCCTCTCTCGCTGTAGTAGACAGAACGCCGGCTGCTTTCGTTTTCGATCCCAGAGAAAGCTAACGCTCATGCCGACGCGCAACGCTTCTTCACACCACCGCCTCAGAAACTCTTCGGGAACCAGCGGCACATCCACCGGCACAAACATCACCCAATCCTGCCTCGCCGCCCCCAACCCAGCCTCCACGCCCGCCGCCGGCCCCACCTCCGCCCGCGTCTCCAGCACCACCGGCGCAAACCCCGCCAAGTCCTCCCGATTCCCCGCGATCCACACCTCCGCACAGAATCCCCGCAGCTTTTCCACAGCTATTTCCACCATCGGCCGCCCACAGAACTGCAGCAGCGCCTTATCTTCCCCCATCCGCGAGCTTTTTCCACCGGCCAGCACGAACCCGTGTACCGGCAGCAACTCGCCCATTAGCTCGCCGCTCCCGCCCCCACCAACCCCAGAAACCGCACAATCGACTCGATCCCCCGATGAAAGTTCGCCAAATGAAACTTCTCGTTCGGCGCATGAAGGTTATCGTCCGGTAGCCCAAACCCCATCATCACCGTCGGAATCCCCAGCTCGCGCACAAAGTCCCCCACAATCGGGATCGATCCGCCCCCGCGCACGAACACCGTCTCTTTCCCGAACACCTCTGCCATCGCCTCCGTCGCGGCGTGCACATACGCGTTATCCGTGCTCACCACGATCGGCTCCCCCGAGTGAATCATCGTCACCTTCACCGTGATCCCCTTCGGCACAATCTCCTCAACGAACTTCTTATACTTCGCAAACGTCTCCTCCGGCTTCATCCCCGGAACCAGCCGAAAGCTGATCTTCGCCGTAGCCTTCGCCGGAATCACCGTCTTCGCTCCCACCCCAATAAACCCGCCTGGCATCCCATGCACATCCATCGTCGGCCGCGACCACGTCCGCTCCAGCACGCTGAACATCGCCTCCCCCGTCAACTCCGTCGACCCAACTTCGTGCTTCCGATACTCTTCCTCATCGAACGGCAAACTTCGCCACGCCTCAAGCTCCGCCTTCGTAGGCTCCTCAATCCCGTCATAGAACCCCGGAATCGCAACGTGCCCGTCCTCCCTCTTCAACTGCGCAATCATCTGCGCCAGCGCCACAAACGGATTCGGCGCCGCACCCCCATACATCCCCGAATGCAGATCGGTCGCCGCGCCCCGCGCCTCAAGCTCCGTATAAATCATCCCGCGCAGCCCCACGCACAGCGTCGGCAGCTCTGGCGCAAACATCTCCGTATCCGATACCAGCGCCGCATCCGCCTTCAACCGGTCACCATGCTCGCGCACAAACGCGGCAATTCCCTCGCCGCCAACCTCTTCCTCCCCCTCAACGATCACGCGCACATTCACCGGCAGCTTCCCGTCCGTCTTCATCAACGACTCGAGCGCCTTCACATGCATCCACATCTGTCCCTTGTCATCGACAGCCCCACGCGCATAAATATTCCCACCCCTCTCCGTAGGCTCAAACGGAGGCGTCTTCCACTCATCCAGCGGCTCAGCCGGCTGCACATCATAGTGCCCATACAGCAACACGGTCGGCTTCCCCGGTGCCTTCAACCAATCCGCATACACCAGCGGATGTCCTCCCGGATGCATAGCAGACGACGTCTCAATCAGCTTCACATTCTCCATCCCCGCCGCGCGCAGCCCATCCGCCACAAACTCCGCCGCCTTGCGCACATCGCCCACATGCTCCGGTGCCGTCGACACCGAAGGAATCCTCAACAACTCCTTCAGCTCCTCAACAAACCGTTTCCCCTGCTTCCGCGCATACCCAACCGCTGCTTCGCTTCCTGCTGCTCCGCTCATTCGACCGTCCTCTTCCTCACTCATCACCGCGTAAGTCGCTGTGTCATATCCACACAATCCGGCATCCCCAGCATAATCTTCGACCGCCATTGCATCCACCCCGCTCCTCGCGGCATCCATACCCTAAGGAATCGATGACAAATCTTACTTCCTAAGAAAATTGTCGCTCGTTCGCGCGTCTACTGGATACAGTCTCTCGTCAACGAATGAACTGACCCAACTACACTGGGTGAAAGCATCCAGCCACGGCACCACCCAAGGGGAAGAATGCACTCGCTTTTTTCATCGAAGCACCGCTCATCAAGACCTCGTGTTTCGCTCTCTCTCGCGATCTTCTTCCTCGGCACAGCGCCGCATGCATTCCTGGGCACAACGCTGCACGCGCAGCAAGCGGCCGTCTCAGACACTCCCTCAGCCCCAGCCCCCATCCTCACCGCCTCAACCTCCACCCCTCTCGACCTCACCCGTTCCAATTTCACTATCCCTCCCTACATCTCCAGCAGCGCCGACACCGACCAACCCGCGCCCCCAGCCGACATCGATGCACCGCAAGCCCAGTCTCCAGCCAACGAGCCTCCACCCAAGCAGACCAAGCGTATCCTCGGCATCCTCCCCAACTTCCGCGCCGTCAGTGCCGACGTCAAGCTCCCTCCCCAGACCGTCAAGCAGAAGTTCACCACAGCCTTCGAAGATTCCTTCGACTACTCCGCCATCTTCATTCCTGCGGCCCTCGCCGGCTACAACCTCGCGCGCAACGCCGACCCCGAGTTCGGCACTGGAGGCCTCGGCTACGCTCGCTACCTCTGGCATGCCGCCGCCGATCAGACCATCGAGAACATCCTGGTGGAAGGGATCGTGCCTTCCATCACCCACCAGGACAACCGCTATTACACCCTCGGTCGCGGCGGCTTCTGGAAGCGCACCGGCTACGCCATCAGCCGCGTCGTCGTCACGCGCAATGATGCCGGCAACAATGTCTTCAACTCCAGCGAAGTTGTAGGCGCAGGCGCCGCCGCAGGCATCTCTACCCTCTACTACCCCAGCCGCGAGCGTAACGCCACCACCGTCATCGGTAACTGGGGCGTCAACGTCGGCATCGACGGCGTTTCCTTCATCGTGAAAGAATTCTGGCCCGACATCAATCACGCCCTCTTCCACGGCGCCCCGCCCTCGCAGGTTGTCCAGCACCAGTAGCCGCGCACCTTTCTCTCTCTCTCTTCAAGACGGCCGCGCCACGTCGATCACAATCGATCCCATCCCCGCGCTCGCCGCATACGCTCGATGCGCGTCCTGAATCTCGTTTAGTGTAAACCTCGCCTTGATCGGCACGGAGATCCTGCCCTCCTTCAGCCACGCGAACAGCGTCTCCAGGTCCGGAGCAAAGTGCTTGGAACTTCGCAGCACCCCGAAGAACGTCGTCCTCTTTCCCGTCCAGAACGCTAAATTCCTCGCAAACAACTTCAACACCGTCGGCAGTATCGACCGTGCAGGAGTTCCATCCCATCCCCGCAAATTCGTCCCGTACGCCACCAGGATCCCACCCTTCTTCAAAATCGAATACGACTCGTCGAAGCTCTCGAACCCCAGCGCATCAAACACCGCATCCACGCCGCCCAGCCCCTGCATCGTTCCAATCCAATCCTTGCTTGCGTAATCCAACGGCACCGCCCCCAGCGCCCTCAACTCTTCATGCTTCTTCGCCGATGCCGTTCCATACACCTCCGCCCCCATCAGTTTCCCCAACCGCAGCAGCGCCCCACCCACTCCCCCGCTCAGCCCATGCACAAAAATCTTCTGCCCCGCCTTCACCTTCGCCGCACGCACCAGCATCTCGTACGCCGTCACCCAATCCAGCACGATCGAAACCGCCTCGCCGCCATCCACTCCCTCCGGCACCCTCACCAAATACTTCTCCGGCAAATTAATCCGCTCCGACTGCCCCTCGTACTTCGATAAGCACGCCACCCGATCCCCCACCCCAAACCTCGAGCACCCTTTCCCCTTCGTCACCACCGTGCCCACCACGCTATATCCCGGCGTTAGCGGCGGCTTCTTCTGCAGCGGATACGTTCCCCGCCGCATATTTACATCCGACCCCGACGTAATCGTGTACTCCACCACCAGCTGCACTTCCCCAGCCGCCGGCTCCGGCAACTCGGCTTCGACAACAGCCAGCACACTCTCATCCCCGTACGCCGTAATGACAACCTTCTTGATCTTCGCCAAAGCCCTAACCTCGAGATACGTCTCCTCGTTTGAGACGCGCCCCGATCCATTCGGCTCAATCTTTTCGCCTTACTTCGCCGCCCCCGCAAACGACTTATTAAAGAACGTCACCACCCGCTGCCGTGCGTCGAACCCATGCCAAGGCTCATTGCTAGGCGAGCCATAGATCGCTCCGCCCAGCGGCCCATGATCCACCCGCGGGTATGTGATCAACTCCACCGGCACGCCCATCTGCCGCAGCGCGTGATACATCTCCAGCGACTGCCCCAGCGGGTCCGTCGTATCATCCTGCCCTTGCAGCAGCATGAACGGCGTCTTCGCCTGCGCCGCCCCACTCACCGGGCTCTGCCGCCACGCATCCGCCGGATGCAGCCACGGCTTCCCGAAGTACCACTGGTCATACCAGCTCCCCTTCTCCGTCCCATACTCGCTGTTCTGATCAATCACCGGGGCCGCGCTAACAATCGCCTTGAACCTCTGCGTCTTCGTTTCGACAAACGCCGCCATCTCGCCGCCATAGCTGTACCCAATCAGCGCCATCTTGTCCGCATCCACCGGCTCGGTCTTCAACACAAGATCCACGCCCGCCATAATGTCGCGATAGTCCGCGCCCCCCAAATCATTCTTGTTCGCCGCCGCAAACTCCGCACCCCGCCCCGTACTTCCCCGAGGATTCGTCCGCAGCACCGCCCACCCCTGCGCCAACAGATAATCCGTGAACACCGAGTAGCTATCCACATACGCCCCTAGCGGCCCGCCATGCACCTCCACAATCAGCGGCACCTTCTTCGTCGCAGCTTCAGGCGGAAGATACAGCAGCCCCTCAATCGTCAGCTTCTCGTTCTTCCACTCCACGCGCTTTGCCGCCGCACTCTTCACACCCTTAGGCGCGAGCGCTGGAGTAGCCAACACCTTCGGTGCCTCCCCCAACTTCGCGCTGTACAACAGCTCCGGAACCTGCCCGCCGCTGCTCCCCAGGAACACCCATCCATTCTGTGCATCGTTCGTCGCCGCGTCCGCCACCGCGGCCACCGGCAGCTTCACCGCCGAGCTCTTCCCGTCCGCCGCATACCGCATCAACCGCGCCTCGACACCCTCCTCGGTATCCTGCAACACCCCACCATCCAGCAGCGCAATCGGCTCCTGATGCCCCACCGTCCCCATAAATCCATCCGTAAGATTCACGGTAGTCTTGCTCGCCACATCGAACACATACATATCCGAATACCCCGGAGGCGCATCCTTCTTCGCCTGCGCAAGGTAAACAATCTTTCCGCCATCGTGCGACCAAACCGCCGGCCCCACGGTAGCCGGAATCGCGTCCACCTTGCTGGCATGCGAAGGATCACTCGCAGTCACCACCCACGCACTACCCGCCGGCCCCAACTCCTCCACACCGTTCGGACCCTCGGCAATCGCCACCAATTTACTCGAGTCCCCACTCCACGACGCACCTCTCACATCCATCGGCACACCCGTTACCGTCAGCTTCTCCGTCGCCACGTCCAGCAGGTACATCCGCGACCCATGCAGCCCATGATCCACCCACTCCGCATCGGCCTTCGCGTCCTTCGCCTTCTTCTCGCCAGGAGTCTCCGGGTCCGCCGCAAAGATCGCAATCGTCTTCCCATCCGGCGCCACGCGATAACTCGCAACATTAATCTCGACCGGCTCAACCTTCTCCTCATCCTTCTTCGCGTCCTCCTTCTTCGCCGGAGCCGGAGGCAGCGCACCCTCGCGCTTCGACTCATCCGCCAACGGCGTCACCTTCAGATCAAACACCTTCGCCTCACCCCCGCTCATCGGCAACCGATAAAGCTGCGTGTGCTCCCCCCGATGCGCCAAAAATAAAACGCTCTGCCCATCCGGCATCCACTGCGCCCGCTGCTCCCCACGCTTGTCCCCCGCCGGAGAATACGTCAGCTGCCGCGCCGCACCGCCACCCACCTCCACCAGCCAGATATGCCCCTTCGCGCCATCCGCAGTAGCATCCGCAATCCGCACCAGCACCTGCTTCCCATCCGGCGAAAGCTGCGGATCACTCATGCCCTTGGTTTGCCTCAACTGTTCGTTAGTAGGAAACGCAGGCGGCTTATTAGCAGCAGGCGAAGCCGTCTTATCGTTCGCAGCAGGCGACGCCGGCTTCTCCTGGCCATAACCATTCGTACCAAGCGAAAGGGCAAGCGTCACCAAGGCGCAAATCCGGCAATATGTTTTCAACATGGCGATAGCCTACCTCAACTCCGCGATCCGTTCTTGTTTTTCTGGCTGTCATTCCGCACCCTGAGCTCGTCGAAGGGGAAGGAATCTGCTTCTCGCCTATCAACCCCCGAGCTGCCACCGTTCCCGCATAATGAAACAGAGCCAAACTTCTTGCCCGGAGACTTCGACAGCCACATGCGCCCCACCACCTTCCTCCGCACCACCCTCATCGCCGCCGCGCTCATCCTCCCCACCGCCCTGCACGCCGAACCCACCGCCAACGACATCCTCTCCCAGGCCCGCGCCACCGCCACCGCCCAGCACAAAAACATCCTGCTCATCTTCAGCGCCTCCTGGTGCGGTCCCTGCCACCGGTTCGACCACTTCCTCACCGACCCCGCCATCTCCCCCATCATGAACAAAGCCTTCGTCATCACCACCCTCGACGTAGGCGAGCATCCCACCGACACCAAACACCACGACACCCCCGGAGCCGGAGCTCTCCGCGCCTCCCTCGGCGGCGACACCGCCGGCTATCCCTACATCCTCATGCTCACCCCCGCCGGCCACACCATCATCAACTCCCTTCGCCCCGACTCCACCGCCCCCGCCGGCGGCAACATCGGCTACCCCGCCATCCCCGCCGAAATCGACTGGTTCATGCACATGCTCCAAACATCCGCCCCCACCCTCACCCCCCAAGACACCGCTACCATCCGCGCCTACCTGACCGCCCACGGCAACTAACGAACCCCACAGGCATGCCGGCAAGGCCATCAGCCTTCAACCCAGACACCCCGAATCGAAAAGCGCGAACTTGCCGCAGACCCCGATTTCTGGGGAAACCGACTCCTCAGGACCGACAGTTCAACTAGCGTTTGCGACCGTCATGCAGCCCCAGTGTTTCGTCCAACCAGTCGAAAACAACCTGGTCTTTGTAAGAGAGCTCGCCGGATTGACAATGATTTTCAGCACCATCTTCGACCCCGAACCGGACAATCTTCTTGGGGACCTGCAACGCATCGTAGATTTGCTGCGGCTGGCCGACGAAAAACATATCCGCATCGCCTTGCAGAATGAGGCAGGGACACTGAATCTGTCCGGCGATGCGCTCCATCGTGTATTGCTTTATTTTCGTCACGAAATCGACAAAACTCGAAACCCCGAAAGTCCAGACACCATTGGTCACGAGCCAGCGCAGTGCCGTATTGTTCTGCATGAACTTGTAAACGATCTCCTCGAAGGTTACTGAATCGCCTGCGTCCAGAGCGGCAATCGCTTCCTTCGGGACAAGTCCCCGGATGGCCTGGTGGAAGTCATACACGCCGTCGTAGAAGATAGCTGCGCGAATTCTATGCTCGAACGCTACAGCGCGAGCGCACCAAAAGCCGCCCAGGCTCATGCCCTGGAGCGCGAGAAGATTGCCATCCACATCCGGCCGAGTCAGCGCATAGTCGACGGCGGGTGTCACTACTTTTTCCCAGTCGTACCGGAACGGCAGCTTCTGTTCGCGTAGAGGAGTTCCCTGCCCAGGCCCGTCGAAGGTCAGACAGTTATAGCCGCGCCGCACGGCCCCGGCGGCGCCACTGTAGAAAAGCTCCTCGACGCTGGAGTCATATCCGCCAAAGAAAATGAGCGTGGGACGAGGCTCGCCAGAATTGTCGACCTTGTAAAAATATCCGGGTAACGTTGTCCCTTCATAGGGAATTTGCACCGGTTCCCAGGTTGGCCCCGTCAGTCTCGCCGCCTCTGCATACGCCTTCTGCGATGCCCTGGACGTTGAGAGGATGCGCGGGTCCCCAGGATTGCCATGCAGGTAGAACTCGGCTGTTCGAAAGTAGGTGGAGGCGCGGAGGTAGGCTTCGCGAGCGCTTACCATGTGGCCCGCAGCCAGACTGGCATCAGCCCGCGACAGAATGCGACGCCCCAACTTGTCCCATTCTGTGAACCAGCTCTCCTCGTCACCTTCCTTGATCAGGCCTGCGGTAGCAATCATTTCGCCCAAATCTGACCCGCCGTAATACATGAACCCAAGATTGCGAACGAACTCAAATGCGAACGATCCATCGTTTGGAAATGCAACCTTCATCGTTTCCTCCGGTTTATCTTCGGACGGCCAAAATGGTCTTACGCAAAAAAATCAGTCCCTCTCGGGGCTAAGCGGATTCACTTTCAGCCAGATCACCCTATTCCAAGCGATAGACAGTATCTGAGCAAGATTGATCGGTCACGCCCACGAGCCATTAGGTCCGCCCCACAGATCCCGCAAAGCGCGTTTTCGGCAAACTCGGGATTTCCCTGCGTCTCTGCGCATCTGAAGCTTCCGAAAACCCGGCGGTCTCAACCGGTCGATGCAACGCCGCTCCCCCTCAAATCACCCCCACAGTTACACTGGGCACATAATGATTTTCCGGAGGTGCCCGTGCGAAAGATCTACCTGATGCTGATGTTGTTGTTCCTCAGCGCCGTGGCCGTGGCCGATGCCGGCGCGCCCGTCTACAAGTTCAAACTCAGCACCATCGACGGCGACCCCACCACGCTCGGCGCCTACAAGGGCAAGGTGCTGCTGGTGGTCAACGTCGCCAGCGCCTGCGGATTTACGCCGCAGTACACCGCGCTCGAGGCCGTCTACGAGAAGTACAAGGACAAGGGCCTGGTCATCGTCGGCGTGCCAGCCAACAACTTCGCCAACCAGGAGTCCGGCACCAATGCCACGATCAAAGAGTTCTGCAGCTCCAAGTTCCACGTCAAGTTTCCAATGATGGCCAAGGTCTCAGTAAAGGGCGACGATGAGACGCCGCTCTACCAATACCTCACGACGGCGCCCAAGGTCGGCGGCGAGATCAAGTGGAACTTCACCAAGTTCCTCATCGCCCGCAACGGACAGCCGATCGCTCGCTTTGAACCGGCCGAGACGCCGGATTCGCCCCAGGTAATCTCGGCCATCGAGTCTGCGCTCAAGGAATAATCCCTGCGCTGGTGGAAAGCCCGCTCGTCAGAGGGGCTTTTCTTTTGAAACACCAAATTCGCATCGCCAGCGCTCCGCTCCACGCCCATTTCGTTTAACATAGAAGCGTATGCGTCTGCGGAATCGCCATCTCGCCTGCCTCCTCCTCCTGCTCTCATCCCTGAGCGCAGCGGATGCCCGCAGCCTGCGTTCCGGTGAATTTACCCTCGGCGGTCGCTACATCAGCACCCTGCTCTGCCAGACCGCAGCCGCAGCCGCCCTCCCCAAACCCCTCGCTGAATACATCGCGCCCGCTCGCACCGCAACCTTCGTGCTCGCGCCAGCCTCCCGTGCCCTCCATGCCGCTGCCTGGACCATGCGTCCGCCAGCCCTGCACGTAGCCGAGCTCCACGCCGCAACCTCGACCCTCAGCTAGACGACGCTCCCCCCAGCGTCCTGCGGCCTTAAGTCCCTTCGCCGCGCCCCAGCTTCCGCGCCCACCCGCGCCACCCCCCAAAGGAACCCACCGTGTTCAACGCCGCCCTCGCCAAAGTCTTCGGCACCTCCAACGAACGTGCCGTCAAGAAAATGCTCCCCATCCTCGCCCAGATCAACAGCTTCGACGAAGCCACCAAGCTCCTCACCGACGAGCAACTCTCCGCCAAGACCATAGAATTCCGCGCCCGCATCGCCGCCGCTCTCGAAAACATCACCGACCCCGATGCCCGTATCGCCGCCGAAAAAGCTGTCCTCGACGAGATCCTTCCGGAAGCCTTCGCCGTAGTCCGCGAAGCCGGCCGCCGCACCGTAGGCATGCGCCACTTCGACGTCCAGATGATTGGCGGCATGGCCCTCCACCAGGGCAAAATCGCCGAGATGAAGACCGGCGAAGGCAAGACCCTCGTCGCCACCCTCCCCTGCTACCTCAACGCGCTAGCCGGCCACGGCGTCCACGTCGTCACCGTCAACGACTATCTCGCCAAGCGCGACGCCGAATGGATGGGCAAGATCTACGGCTTCCTCGGCCTCTCCGTCGGCGTCATCGTCCACGACCTCTCCGACCAGCAGCGCCGCGAGGCCTACGGCTCCGACATCACCTACGGCACCAACAACGAGTTTGGCTTCGACTACCTCCGCGACAACATGAAGTTCGAGATCCCCGACCAGGTCCAGCGCGGCCACTTCTACTGCATCGTCGACGAAGTCGATTCCATCCTCATCGACGAAGCCCGCACCCCCCTCATCATCTCCGGCCCCACCGATAAAACGACCGACAAATACGCCATCGCCAACACCATCATCCCCCAGCTTGAAGAGGGCGAGCTCATCGAAACCCTCGAAACCAAAACGTGGTCCGGGGACTACGTCGTCGATGAAAAAGCCCGCGCCATTACCGTCACCGACGAAGGCTTCGAGAAGGTCGAAAAACTCCTCGGCATCGGCAACATCGCCGACCCGGAAAATTGGGACATGAAGCACCACATCGAAGTCGCGATCAAGGCCCACACCCTCTACAAGCGCGATGTCGAGTACGTCGTCAAGGACGGCGAAGTCATCATCGTCGACGAGTTCACCGGCCGCCTCATGCCCGGTCGCCGCTGGTCCGATGGCCTCCATCAAGCCGTCGAAGCCAAGGAAGGCGTTGCCATCCGCAAAGAGGATCAGACCCTCGCCACCATCACCTTCCAGAACTACTTCCGCCTCTACAAAAAGCTCTCCGGCATGACCGGCACGGCCGAAACCGAAGCCTCCGAATTCGACTCCATCTATAAGCTCGAGATCGTCGTCATCCCCACCAACCGCATCATGCAGCGCATTGAAAACCCCGACGTCGTCTTCCGCACCGCGAAGGAAAAATACTTCGCCGTAGCCGACGAAATCGAGCGCCTCCACGCCGCCAAGCAGCCCGTCCTCGTCGGCACCACCAGCATCGAAAAGTCCGAGCTCCTCTCCGAAATCCTCAAGCGCAAGAACGTCCGCCACGTAGTCCTCAACGCCAAGTTCCACGAGAAGGAAGCCGAAATCGTAGCCCAGGCCGGCCGTCTCGGCATGGTCACCATCTCCACCAACATGGCCGGCCGCGGTACCGACATCCTGCTCGGCGGCAACTCCGAGTTCATGGCCAAGCAAGACCTCGTCAAGCGTAAGCTAGCCCGCGCCGTCTCCGCAGCCGAAGGCGCCATCGCTCCGGTAGCCGCTCCCGGCTTCGTCCGTTTCTACTACCAGTCACAGGAGTTCGAACTCCCGCAACAAGATTGGGACGCTGCCATCGCAACCCACGCCGCCGCCACCAAGTCCGAGCACGATGCCGTCATCGAAGCCGGCGGCCTCCACATCCTCGGCACCGAGCGCCACGAGTCTCGCCGCGTCGACAACCAGCTCCGCGGCCGCGCCGGCCGTCAAGGCGACCCCGGCTCCTCCCGCTTCTTCCTCTCTCTCGAAGACGACCTCATGCGCATCTTCGCCCGCGAGTGGGTCTCCACCCTCCTCCAGTCTCTCGGCATGGAAGAAGGCGTCCCCATCGAATCCCGCATGATCTCCAAGCGGATCGAAGGCGCCCAGAAAGCCGTCGAGTCCCAGAACTTCGAGTCCCGCAAACACGTTCTCGAGTACGACGACGTCATGAACAAGCAGCGCGAGGCCGTCTACTCTCTCCGCCGCCAGCTCATGGAAGGCGTCGCCCAAAAGCAGCTCATCACCGAAGACTACGTCTCCACCATCCTCTCCGGCATCCTCGAAGAGTTCGCTCCCGAGAAAGCCCACCCCGAGCAATGGAACACCGAGCAAATCTTCGCCCAGGTCTACGACGTCTTCGGCGCGAAGCTCGAAAACACCATCGACCCAACGCAACTAAATCGCCACGAGTTCGGCGACGCCATCTTCACCCAGCTCAACCAACGCTACGACATCAAGGAAAAAATCCTCGGCGATGCCCAGCTCCGCTACCACGAGCGCGTCGTCATGCTCTCCGTACTCGACGCCCTCTGGAAAGAACATCTCCTCAACATGGATCACCTCAAGGAAGGCATCGGCCTCCGCGGCTACGGCCAGAAGGATCCACTCGTCGAGTACAAGCAGGAATCCTTCAGCCTTTTCGAATCCATGATGATGCGCTTCCAGGAAGACACCGCACGCAACCTCTTCCGCATGCAGATCCTCGCTCCGGATGGCACTCCGATCGAGACCCTCGATCAACTCGCGCAGCTCCAGCTCAGCCAGGGCATGCCTCCGCCGCCGCCCGAGCAGCAGACCCTCCCTATGGACGCCACCTTCATCGGCAACCAGCCCGAAGCCCAGCGCCCCGCGGAGCTTCCGCCCCCCACCATCCCCACCCGCGCCCCTTCCACCACCATCGACGCCCTCGAGCGCGAGTTCCAGCGCAACAAGCAGCGCGACCTCGCCGCAGCGCGCCAGGCCGGTGGCTCCTCCGAAACAGCTACCGCAACACAGCGCCGTACCGGCACCGAGATTGGCCGCAACGACCCCTGCTTCTGCGGCTCCGGCAAGAAGTACAAAAAGTGCCACGGAGCCAACGCCTAACCCTTTCACTATCTGGTTAACCCGGCTCCTGCCGGCTATCTTCAGCGCTCGACGCTGCATCATACTTCGAGTCCCGGGAGGTACGGGGCAGTTTTGACTTCGAGGATTCTACTTGCAGACGTTTCCAACCCGCACCGACGGTGAAGCCGCTACCCTGCTACGGCAGATGGAGCAATTCTTCGAGGCCACCACCGATGCGGTCTGCTTTTTCGATCGCGACTACTGCTTCACTTTCCTGAATCGCCGTGCACAGGAGATCATCTCCATGGGCCTCGACCTGACCGGCAGAAACCTCTTCGAAGTTTTTCCCTCCATCGTCTACGAAAATTCTCCCTACGTAGAGTCCTACCGCCGCAGCATGGAAGAAGGCCTCCCCGCTGAATTCGAAGCCTTCTACCCCGAGCCGCTCAACGTCTGGCTCCGCGTCCAAAGCTATCCCACCGACGACGGCATGATCATCTTCTTCCGCGACTTTACCTCGGAGAAAGCCGATCGCGAAGCCCTCCAGAATAAAACCCTCGAAGCCGAGCGCCAGCACTCGGAAATCGAAGCCATCTATCGCACCGCCCCCATCGGCCTCGCGCTCTTCGATGTCGAAGACTATCGCTACCTCCGCCTCAACGATCGCCAGGCCGCCTTCTTCGGCCTCAAGCCCGAACAGATCGTCGGTCGCACCCTCACCGAGATGGCCCCCATCCCCGGCCTCAAGGAGCTCTTCGACGGCGTCCGCGCTGGCAAGCCCGTCATCAACCACCTCCTCGAAGGCGCCCTCGTCACCGACCCTGACGAGCATCGCTACTGGACCGTAAACTACCTCCCCGTCTACGGTCCCGACGGCACCGTCCAATTCATCAGCGCCGCCAGCCTCGAAATCACCCAGCAGAGGAAGGCCGAGCAGGCCCTCATCGAAAGCGAAAAACTAGCCGTCGTCGGTCGCCTCGCCAGCTCCATCGCGCACGAGATCAACAACCCACTCGAGTCCGTCACCAACCTCATCTACCTCGCGCAGGTTTCCGACACCCTCGAACAATCCCGCAGCTACCTCACCACCGCCGAAATCGAACTCCGTCGCGCCGCCGCCATCACTTCGCAGACCCTCCGCTTCCACCGCCAGGCCACCAGCCCCCAGCTCATGAACCCCCGCGACCTCGCGGACACGGTGCTCTCCATCTATCAGGGCCGCATCAACAACACCCGCGTCCGCATCGAGCGCCGCGGCCGCGCCCGCCGCAAAGTTCATTGCTTCGACGGAGAAATCCGCCAGGTCATCTCCAACCTCATCGGCAACGCCCTCGACGTCATGCCCTCAGGCGGCCGCCTCCTCGTCCGCGAACGCGAAGCCACCAACTGGCGCACCGGTGAACCCGGCGTCTCCATCACCATCGCCGACAACGCTGCCGGCATGCCCCCCGCCGTCCAGGCCCGCATCTTCAACCCCTTCTTCACCACCAAAGGCGTCACGGGCACCGGCCTCGGCCTCTGGGTCAGCAAAGAAATCGTGCAGCGCCATCGCGGCGTCCTCAACGTCCGCAGCAGCCAATCCCCCGCCCACCACGGCACGGTCTTCACCCTCTTCCTCCCCTTCGACGCCGTCATCCGCTAAAACGCAACCAGCTAGCGCAATCGCCGGTCAATGACCCCAGGCTCCCCTCCCGAAGCGCGTTTCCGGCATCATTAATCGTCGTGACTCCAACACATCGAGAGCATAATAAGTCGAATGCCCGACTCTCATTCCGGCCCCGCGCTGATGAAGGCAATCGTGAAGAGCTTTGTAAGGCTCTGTCTACCGACGTGCGTTTTTTTCGCTCCGCTTGTTTGGGGACAAAGCGCCGACACGTCGACCCTCCCCACAGCTCCAGAGGCGCCCGTTCAGCGATTTGAAGTTGGAGTTCAGTACGCATTTCTAGGCAAGGGGGTCTGCTATCGCTCCAATTGCGACGTTCCGCCAGAGATCGGCGTCGGACCCGACTTCACATGGAACATCACTCCCCACGTTGCAATCGACTCGGCATACAACGTTCTTGCCACGGATGAGCACACACCGGGGTTTTTCAATGATGGTTCTGTTGCCGGAGGCCGAGGCGCCTCCGCGGTTGCAGGTCCCCGCCTGGAGGTTCGCAGACAGCACTACGGGTTGTTCATCTTCGGACAGATGGGCGCGGAGACTTGGACGCGCGCCCCAAACCCGTACATCGTCAGTAACAACAACGGTACGCTCACGGTCTTGTCTCCACCGGACGGCAGCCGCGCGTTCTTTTCGGTGGCCGCCGGAGCAGGTGCGGAATACTCCCCCACCCCGCGCTTGCATTTTCGCATTGCCGTCAGTCAGCGATACGTGGACTACGGCCAGCGCTACCTGGGTTCGTTCTGCTCCACCTGCGGAGTGTCCCCCACTGCGTGGGATGTCGGCGACGACCTTACCGCTGGCCTCTACGTTGGAGTAGGTCCATCCCTCCGAAAACGCGGCCCCTACCCCGAAGAAGTCCACCCCCATCGCTTCTTCGACAAATGGAACATTCTCCTGATTACAGGCGCCTCCCTCGCGACCATTGGTGATGGCGTTACGACACAGCTTTTCCTGGACAAGGGTCTTCCAGAGGGCAATCCTATCGAGCGCACCTTCGTGCAGCGCGGAGTCGGCGGAGACATCGCCCTCGGTGCCATCGCCGGAGTGGCAGTTGTCGGCGCCATGTATGGACTCCACCGGATGGGCCACCACATCATCGAGCGCTTCATCCCAGCCGCAATCCTTGTCCTTGGCGCTCGAAACACCTACTTGAACTCCAAGGTAGATTGACCAGCACACTCGTCGGACGCTCAATCTCTGCATACCCTCTACCAATCCCCCATCTCAACCAATACAATTGAAGAGAGTTATCCCATGCCTCACGCTGCACCACTGCCACGCCTCCTGCCCTCATCTTTCCAACCCCACAGGAGTCTTCCCCATGAACGTCCTCATCTTCGGCGGCACCGGTAAAACGGGCAGCCTCGTCGTCGAGCGCGCCCTCACCCAGGGCCACACCGTCACCGTCCTCGTACGCGACCCCATCAAGTTCAAAATCCCCAACGTCCGCGTCCTCACCGGCAACGCCACCAACCCTTCCGACGTCCTCGTCGCGATGCACGGCCAGCAAGCCGTCATCGAAACCATCGGCGGAACCACTCCCTGGAAATCCGTGACGCTCGAAACCGACGCCATCCACGCCATCATCCAGGCCATGCAGGAAGAGACCGTGCCGCGCCTCATCAGTGTCTCCATGATGGGCATCGGTGACAGCCGCGCCCAGGCCCCCTTCTGGTACCGCTCGCTCCTCATGCCCACCTTCCTCCACGGTTCCACGCAGGACAAAACCAATAAGGAAGCCGCCATCGCCGCCGATCACGTCCACTACGTCATCGTCCGCCCACCCATCCTCAAAGACACCGCGGCCACCGGCAACGTCCGCATCCTCGCTCCCAACGCCATCGGCCACGCCATCACCCGCGCCGACCTCGCCAACTTCCTCGTCGACCAGCTCACCACCGACGCCAACCTCAACCGCGCCGTAACCGTAGTCAACACCTAACCCAACACTTCAACGACACCGGGTACCCCATCCATACGCGCATTTTGCGGACGGGTGGGGAGTGAGGATTCCGGGCAGCCCCTGTATCCTTAACCTCATGGATCTAGAACTCACCGTCTCCCAGGCCAAGTCCCTCCTCGCCACCGAGCACCCTCCCCTCCTCCTCGACGTCCGCGAGCAATGGGAATACGCCACCGCGCACATCGAAGGCAGCACCCTAATCCCCATGAACGAAATCCCCGGCCGCGCCCACCAGGAACTCGACGAAGAAGCCCCCATCCTCGTCCTCTGCCACCATGGCGCCCGCTCCCTCTCGGTAGCCGCGTGGCTCCGCCAGCAAGGCTTCGACAAAGCCCAATCCATCTCCGGCGGCATCGACGCCTGGTCCGCCCTCATCGACCCCACCATCCCCCGCTACTAACGACCGCTCCGCGCTTGTATAGTTTTCATGCACCCTCGGAGACCCTCTCACGTGAAGCTTGCCACACTCGCCCTCATCCTCGTCGCAGCGCCCCTCGCCTCCGCGCAAAACTTCCTCGCCACCTACAAGGGCACCCCCTACACCGACGCCCACCACCCCACCGGCCCCCAGCCCATCCCCGGCATCGTCCAATGCGCCTACTACGACGCCGGCGGAGAAGGCATCGCCTACCACGACACCGACGCCATCAACCACGGCAGCGGCGAACTCAACCCGCCCAACGGCACCTACCTCAACGAGTTCCGCATGCACGAAGGCGTCGACACCTCCTACACAAAATTCCACGATCCCAAAGTCCAGATCGACAACAACCCCTACGACCTGGTCACCCCACCCGACGGCCAACTCTACGTAGGCTGGACAGAACCCGGCGAGTGGTTCAACCTCACCGTCGACGTAGCCCACGCCGGCCTCTACACCGCCGACCTCCTCTACACCTCCAACCGCGGCGGCACCATCTCCCTCGACGTCAACGGCAC
>Ga0302315_10001849_pt1 | contig 20672 bp, 21 predicted proteins | sample III_Palsa_N3_1_FD_200532 | JGI IMG/M metagenome (GOLD analysis project Ga0302315, IMG submission 200532) | Peat permafrost microbial communities from Stordalen Mire near Abisko, Sweden - III_Palsa_N3_1 | ecosystem: Environmental > Terrestrial > Soil > Palsa > Peat permafrost | place: Sweden...
TAAATTCACAAAGGCTGTTGTCTTTTGCTACCAGTAATTCTTTCGGCCCAAAAGTGGTCCCTTCACTTTCAATGCTGCCTTGCAGAATATATAAGCCTGCCTCGCCATAAAGTTCGTGTCCTATCTTAACGGTTTTCCGTTCTTTACTTTTAAGCTCTAAAAAATAAAGCGGACTAAAAACCGGAACAGGCGATGTATGCCCCATAATTGAGCCTGCGATCAGTTTATAAGTAACACCATCTGTTTCCCATTGCGGAAGATCTTCTGCATCGGCATGAAAAAAGGAGGGTGGCATTTCTTCCAGTTCCTTCGGCAGCGCCACCCATATTTGCAGGCCGTGTATTGCCTTTGCCTTATCACGCAGGTAAGCGGGTGTCCTTTCAGAATGTACAATGCCGCTGCCGGCTGTCATCCAGTTAACCTGTCCGGGCTTGATCTCAACTTCAGTTCCGAGGCTATCCTTATGCATCACATTGCCTTCAAACAAAAAGGTTAATGTTGACAGGCCGATATGCGGGTGCGGACCGATGTCCAGGTTTTGCCCGGGCTGCATATCTTCTGGCCCCATATGATCGATAAATATAAACGGGCCAACCATCCGCTTTCCGTGAAAAGGCAATAAGCGGCCAACCATAAAGTTGCCGATATTACGCGGGCGTTCTTCGATGATGAGGTTGATGTTTGACATGGGATATTATACTAAACGACCTAATTTATTTCTCTTTTTCCAGGATCAAAAACATATCAGGATATTCAACGGAATATTTGATTTTATATTTTTCTCCCTCAATATAATCAAAATCATTCTCATCAACACGATGTTCAATTTGTTAATTATCGGCGGTATATTCAAATATAGCATAATAGTTAGTTCGTGTGCCGCCATACCGGCCCCATGTTGTTCGTTCTATGATCTCACTTATAGTAGCAATGGTTGTCTTCGTCGGTTGATTTTGCAAAATGTCGTTCTGCCTGTTGTTTGCAAGGTGAATTATCAATAAACCGTTACATACTAATATTGTAAGTAGTGTTAAACCCGATGCTATACGAATAAACCGCTGCTTAAACCAACGGCTTTTGTTCTCCGCAAACAAGACATTTTTAGAATCTTCTAATGTGTTTTTCGTTGTTTTGCCAAAAAGTATTAACCAGCCAATAAGAATTGATATACCTGAAGGCACAATAACCCAATCGCTATTTTTATAATTTTCAAGATATATTAAAAGAGAACCCGCTATGATCAATGCGCTGCCAGCAACCCAAAGGTTTACTTTTTTTATATCCATAAATAAAATGTCCGTTAACTAAAACTTCCGAAGATTTCAAAACTTCGGAAGTTTGCCAAGAGTGTCACTTCTTCAATGTCTCTTCAAACAGCTTATGTATTCTCTTGTATTCATCCGTCCAGCTACTTGGCTCTATAAAGTCGTGGTCTTCCATTGGATACGGCGCCAGCGACCAGTTGTCTTTGTGCAATTCGATCAACCGCTGGGTTAACTCCACAATGTCCTGGAAATTTACGTTTTGGTCAACCATACCATGCAACATCAGCAAATTGCCTTTTAAACCTGATGCGAAATAGATAGGCGAACTTATTTTATAAGCATTCGGGTCATCATACGGGTTGTTCAAAATATTGGCGGTGTAGCCATGATTATAATTTGCCCAGTTGGTAACAGAACGTAACCCGGCACCCGAAGAAAATACATCGGGAGCCGTAAACATGGCCATCAATGTCAGAAACCCTCCGTATGAGCCACCGTAGATACCAATGTTTTTAGGGTTAACGCCATATTTTTCAACCAGGTATTTAGCCGCATCTACGTTATCGTTCAAATCCTTACCACCCATGTGGCGATAAATGCCGGTACGGATATCACGGCCATAGCCCGCGCTGCCGGTATAATCCACTTCCATTACCGTGTAACCTTCATCGGCCAGCAGGTTATTGAACATGTGTTCGCGGAAATAATGGCTCCATTGGTCCACGATATCCTGCAAATAACCGGCGCCGTGTACAAATATCACCGCAGGATGCGAAGGCGCGGGATTTTTAGGTGTATAAACCTGGGCGTAAATATCAACACCATCGCGGTTTTTAATTGTGAACATCTCTGGCGACCGCCAAGGGTATGATTTGTATTCTTCGGTTGCGGTGCTGGTTACCTGTACGGCTTTTGCACCAGGCTTGTTGGGCTGCAGGTATAAATCAAACGGTGTGGTAAAGTTAGAATAAGTGATGGCCAGCCATTTTTCATCCGGAGACAATTCGACGTCGTTAGTACCCTTCATGCTGGTTAATTTAACCGGCGCACCACCGGTTACCGGCATACGGTAATAATCATAATTACCCGGATGCTCCATGTTGGCTTTGAAATAAAAGGTTTTTTTATCGGCAGATAAATGCAGGGCCGATACTTCCCATTTACCGCTGGTCAATTGTTTCTTTTCGCCGGTGGGCACATCAACCACATAAATATGCGTATAACCGCTTGATTCACTCTGGTAATAGTAGTGGTTATCATCCAGCCAGGTACCTTCGGCATTGCCGCCGCGGCCACCACCGCCGCCTCCGCCACCTGTTCCGCCTATCCAGGCATCATCATGCTGACGGTCAAGCAAGCTTAAATTGCCTGTTACGGGGTCAAGTTTCATTATCCAGCGGTCCTTATAATCCTGCGCGGTAATATTTACCACGGCATTCTTCCCATCTTCGCTCCAAAAAGGGCCCTGTATAGTTACCTTACGGTCTTCATTTAACTTTTTCTTTGCTTCTAATTGCTCAGGATAATCCTTCATATAAGAAGGGATATCCTTAATACCCGGAATAGTACTTAATGCGATGCGATACATGGTATCGCGCTGCACATCATAAATAAATGACTCGGAAGAAGATTGTGGCGCGCCAACCTTTGTGCGGTTTTGAATTTCTTCGGTAAAACCACTGGTTGTTACAAAACTTGGCACAATGGTTATTTTAGCCGGCTCTGCAGCTTTGGTTAAGCGATAGGTTACAAAACGCGCGTCGGGGCTAACTACAATGCCGCCAAGCGTTCTGTCTCCGCTTGATAATTCAGTCATAGTTTTGGCTTGACCGCCGCCACCTGCACCACCCCGTCCACCAGGGCCACCTGCACCACGACCACCGCCGCCACCACGACCGCCACCGCCTGCTACGGGTTGCCTGTCGGCGCTTGCGCGATCTTTTAGTACGTCAAACAAACTCATTTCCTGGTCATGCAGCCAAACTTCCTGTTCGTTGCCGCCAACCTGGGCTGCCCCGCCGCGTCCGCCTGCGCCACCACGCGCTCCGCCGCCACCCTGGCCACCGCCTTGCCCACCACCGCGACCACCTGCGCCGCCGCGGCCTGCGCCACCGGCTGCTAATACAGGTGCCGGTGTTGCCGCGCTTGCAACAGGATGCGTAAAGTTGGTTAACTGTGCAGTTAAGCCGCCTGCTAAAGTAACGGCGTAGTAGTTTTCACCTTTAAGATAGATCACTTTGCTGTCATCCGCGCTGAAAAACGCGTTGCTCTCCCTGTCAAGCGTAGCGGTTAGCTGCCTTTCTTTTTTTGTCTTATCGTCCAAAATATAAATATCGCCGTTCTTTTCTACCAGTTGCTCGGTATGCTTATGGTTCCATGCACCTGCTACCACAGGGTTGGCCACACGGCGGTCATCCGCGGTGGCTATTTTGGGTTTAGTATCCTCGGTAGTGATAAAATATTGCTGGTCGCGGCCTTTGTTTTCGGCATTCCAGGTAAAAAATATTTTTTTGCTGTCTGCGCTCCAGCTTACAGCGGTAGGCGAGGTGCCGATCCATTTCTGGTCGCGCATAATTTTTTCAACAGTTAATTTATCCAGCTTTTGCGCGAAGCAATAAGAGCTGGAGATTACTAAAATTAGGGTAAGGATTTTTTTCATATAATAATCAATATAGGGTCAGTTAATAGCGCAATTTAGTATAAATTTTTAATTTTTATAAAGATGCGTTTCCTGGGCAACAGATTTGACAACTTTTAAAAAGTTGTCAAATCTAATTTTTCATCTGCATCCCGCACATGCGGGACATATTTGCACATCCGCACATCATCCCGATAGCTATCGGGACCCCATCATCCCGTCCCTTACCGCCTTAAATTCCGATTTGGGTTTCCATCCCGGGAAGGTTGTTTCATTACTTAGTTTATAGCCAACGTTAAATAGGATATTGGCAATTTGCGCCATGCCGGTTGCGTCCATTGCGGGCGAATAGTTGTCTGATGGCTGGTGATAATGGTTGTCGTTATAATCATCCGCCTGTTTTTTGCCCCAATCGCCGGGGTGCGCTATGCTTTCTTCGCCATTATTAATATCTACGGCAGGAACGCCAACTTTGGCAAAATTAAAATGATCCGACCGGTAATAGCCGCCCGCACCCGGTTTTTTATCGCCGATGGTATGCCAGCCGTTTTTCGCGGCTTCGGCAGTTACGTAATCTTCCACATCATTTTGGCCTTTACCGGTAATGGCAATATCGTTGGTAGGGCCGTAAAACCCTAAGGCATCCATATTTAAATTGGCCACCGTTTTATTAAGCGGGTAAATAGGGTGTGTAGCGTAATATTCTGATCCCAATAAGCCCTGTTCCTCGCCGGTTACTGATAAAAACACAATGCTGCGCTGCGGCCTGGGGTTGGTTTGTGTAAATGCTTTGGCTACGGCCAGTACAGCGGCAACACCGCTGGCATTATCAACCGCGCCGTTGTATATTGAGTCGCCTTTAACAGGGCGACCAACCCCTAAGTGGTCCCAATGAGCGGTATAAATAATGTTTTCGTCCGGCTGGGTTGTACCTTTTAAAACAGCGATGACATTATGCGACATGGCATATTTTAACTGGTTGGTAATACCCACCGAAACATTCATATTTAAAGGAATGGCTTTAAAATCTTTCTTGCGCGCCAAAGCGCGTATATCGCCGGTAATGCCCGCCGAAGCAAGTAGCTTTGTCGCAACCGAATCGGTTATCCAGCCCTCAATTTCGCAACGCGAACGGTGCTTATCGGCCTGTTGTAAAAATAATTTCGCGCCTGTATTGCTGGTTTTAATTACGTTCCAGCCATAGCTTGCCGGTTCGCTTTGATGAATTACCAATACCCCGGCGGCACCCTGGCGGGCAGCTTCTTCATATTTATACGTCCAGCGGCCGTAGTAGGTCATGGTATCGCCTTTAAACAAAGTCGGGTCGCCCGATTTAAAGCCGGGATCATTTACCAGCACTACTACTACCTTGCCTTTAACATCCAGTCCCGCATAATCGTTCCAATGGTATTCGGGCGCTACAATACCATAACCCGCGAAGATCATCGGCGCGTTTTTTATTTGTATAGAATTTTCTTCCCGGCGACTGAATATAACAAAATCATCCACCGCTTTTAATGTAAAGTTGCCTTTTGCGCCTTTAACCGACATAGTGGGTGTCGGCGTACCCTTTATCTCCACCATCGGCACATCCTGGAAATAACTTCCATTATTGCCCGGCGCTAAACCCAGTTTTTTAAATTGGGCCGATATATAGGCGATGGCTTTGTCCTCGCCAATGGTAAACGGCTTGCGGCCCTGTAAAGAATCATCAGCCAATACGGCGATATGGCTTTTAATATCGTCAGCGGTAACCGGGCCGGTTGGGATTGTCTCTTTTTGTTTGCATCCCGCAAATAAAATTGCGGCCAATAAAACAGGGAGGTAAGTGTATTTTAATTTCATGTGTTTGGAGGTTTTACCAAACTTACATAAAATTTTATTCAGGATGGATCAACCTTGTTATTTTGTTTCCGTGCAAACCATTTTGATTTGGTAAACCAGTACATGAGCAATCCGAAAAGAATACCCGAACCAACGCCCATATATATGCCCAATGGAAAACCATGTTGCCATACTCCGAAACAACTCATAAATATGGTATAGCCAATTGCTAAAATTATAACGCTTTTTTTTGATGGCATGATAATGTAATATTGATATTTAAATATAGACATTTATCAAGGATTTGACAGCTTTCTGAAAGTTGTCAAATCTGATCCGGGCTAATACACGCTTCCCAAATCTTCACCGCTTCTACTGCCTCCTTCACATCATGCACCCTTAATATATTAGCTCCTTTGGTTAGGGCAATAGTATTTAAGGCGGTAGTAGCATTCAATGCATCCGCTGCCGTATTACCCAACAGGCTGTATATCATTTTTTTGCGGGATACACCTACCAGTATGGGTAATTGCAACTGGTTAAACTCCTGCAGGCGGTTCATTAACGCGTAGCCATGTCCGGGCTTTTTAGCGAAGCCAAAGCCGGGGTCGATAATAACATCCAATACCCCCAATTGCTTTAACTGGTGGTAGCGATCCACAAAATAATCATATACTTCGCCAAATACATCTTCATAGCTGGCTAACGAGTTCATGTTTTGCGGGTTGCCTTTCATATGCATTAAAATATACGGCACCCCAAGCCGGAGAACAGTGGCAAACATATCCGCGTCTAACTGCCCGCCTGAAATATCATTGATGATATGTGCACCCGCATTCATGGCAGTTTCCGCAACGGAAGCGCGAAAAGTATCAACCGACAAAACCGCGTCCGGGAATCGCGTTGCGATAGCCTCAACTACGGGCAACAACCTGTCCGTTTCTTCCTGTACAGAAATATCCTCCGCGCCGGGGCGCGATGAATAAGCACCGAGATCTAAAAAAGCAGCGCCCTCGTTCAGCATTTTTTCAGCTTGCTGTAAAGCTTCTGCAACTATAGGCTTGCGGCTTCCGGCATAAAATGAATCCGGCGTAAGGTTAATTATGCCCATAACTTTGGGGCGGCTTAAGTCTATCAACTTACCGCCAGCATTTAGGGTTGCCTTTTTCCGAAAAAATGTATCTTTGGTCATTGGTTGGTAGAAGTTGTAAACGTTAAAAAGGTTGTAAAGGTTAAAAATGGTAAACTAATACAACAACTGCAACTTTTACAACAATTACAACCTCTGCAACTTACTTCAACAACTACAACTTTTACAACATAACTTGAACAACACATCAGCAGAATACGCCGCAGTAATTAACGTTTGTAAGGGCCTTTTTATGAAAAAGACCTATGATTATGGTACGGCCTGGCGCATATTGCGCCCGGAAAGCATAACCGATCAGCTATTTATAAAAGCGCAGCGCATACGTACGCTGGAAGAGAAGAAAGTATCAAAAGTGGGCGAAGATATTACCGGCGAATATATAGGAATTGTAAATTATTGCGTTATTGCCATGATGCAATTGGAATGTACGCCTGAAACACCTGTGGAGATCGATCCCGACACGGTAAGCAAAATGTTTGACGATAAAGTAACGGAAACAAAGGAATTGATGTTTGCCAAAAATCACGATTATGGCGAGGCCTGGCGTGATATGCGCATCAGTTCATTAACCGATTTGATATTGATGAAGATATTGCGCGTAAAGCAGATAGAAGATAACAAAGGACAAACGCTGGCATCCGAAGGGGTAAAGGCCAACTACCAGGATATGCTGAACTATTCGGTTTTCGCGCTGATAAAATTAGGGGTAAAATGAAGAACGGTTTAATTTGGTTTTGCAGGCTAAGCGTAAGCCTGCTGTTTATTTTTTCGGGATTGATCAAGATCAACGACCCGCTGGGCTTCTCGTATAAGCTGGAAGAATATTTCGAGGTTTTTCATATCGGTTTTTTAAACGGGTTTGCGGTTGGAATAGCTATTTTATTATGCTCGCTTGAAATTATACTGGGCTTTGCCTTGTTAATAGGCGTTCGCGCCAAACAGGTATCCTGGGGCTTGCTGCTGCTCATTATCTTCTTTGCGTTTTTGACATTTTACTCGGCATTTTTCAAAGTGGTGCAAACCTGCGGCTGCTTTGGCGATGCCATACCACTAACACCGTGGCAGTCGTTCAGCAAAGACCTTGTTTTATTGCTGCTGATCATCGTGCTGTTTGTTAATAAGGAGAAAATTAACCCCTTGTTTAAAGCTAAGCCTGGCGATCAATTATTAATTGGTTCTGCTGTTGTTGCGTTTTGCATTGGCTTTTATACGTATAACTTTTTGCCGGTTATTGATTTTCTGCCCTATAAAATTGGCGCTAATATATTGGATGAAATGAAAACGCCGCCGGGCGCAAAACCAGATGAGTACGAGGTAACCTATCATCTTAAAAATAAAAAGACCGGCGAAACCCAGGTGATGACCGATAAGCAATACCTGGCAACCAATATCTGGAAAGACACCAACTGGGAAATTGTGGGTACCCCCGAAAGCAGGCTGGTAAAAAAAGGCTTTTCGCCCAAAATTATCGACCTGGCTATTCAGGACGGGCAAGGCAATAATTATAACCAGGAGATTTTTGGCAACCCGTTTTACAGTCTCCTAATTGTAGCCTATGATCTGGATAAAACCAATGAAGACGCGATAGGCCGCATAAACGCGCTTGCGTTTACTTTAGTTCAAAACTATAATATGCGTACCATATTGCTCACATCCAACTCGCCAAAAGACGCGGAGGCATTCAGTAAAAAGCACCACCTGGTAAGCGAACTTTTTTATGCCGATGGTGTGCCGCTAAAGAGTATGGTACGCGCCAATCCCGGTATTCTGCTGTTAAAAAACGGTGTGGTTATAAATAAATGGCATTACCATAATATGCCGAAGTATGATGACCTGGTGAAGGAATATTTACAGAAGCAATAAAATGGTATGAAAATATTCTTTATCGGTTTTATGGGCTGTGGCAAAACCACCTGGGGCCGCAAACTGGCCGCGCATTTAGGCTATGAGTTTATGGACCTTGACCATGTACTGGAAGCACAGGCAGGGATGACCATTGCCGAATATTTTTCAACTCATGGCGAAGATGCTTTTCGCAAGCTGGAATCATCTGTGTTAAAAGAAACCGATTATCCGGAAAATGCTATAATCTCAACCGGTGGCGGCCTGCCCTGCTTTTTTGACCATATAGATTGGATGAATGCTAATGGCAAAACTTTATATATTAAACTATCCCCTAAAACATTAGCCGAAAGACTGGAAAACGGCAAAACCAAACGTCCGTTATTGCAGGACAAGCATGGTGATGAACTGGTGGCTTTTATTGCCGGTAAGTTAGCTGAGCGCGAAGGTTTTTATAATCGGGCAAGTTATATCGTTAATGGTATCGATCTTTCTGTAGAGCGGTTGGCGGATGCGATTAGATAATTTATTCCCGCTTGTCATTGCGAAACTCGGGTTGAGTAAGGAGATTGCTTCGTCGCCCCTGTGCTTGGCCCGATGCCGCTTCTCGCAATGACAAATTCTTAATTTTCCAATAACCTGTTGATATTAAGCCAAATGTTAACAAATAAATCACGTTGAGTTTACGTTTATATGCTGTGATATGCTTTATCTTTAGTAAATCCTAATTGAGGTTTGTATAAGATAACTTAAAACAGCTTTTATGATATGGAGAAAATTTAGCGGTGAGATCATCCAATCACCCATTATTGAAGAGGTTGAACAGGCCATTGAGCGCGAAACCCTGCTGGGCAATAAACTAAAGGTTTGCATCGGTACCGATTCGCAGGTAAAGGGTAATGTAACTGATTTTGCAACCGTAATTGTGTTTTTACGCGAAAAACGCGGCGCGTTTATGTTTATCCACCAGGAACGCACCTCGCAAAAAATGAGCATCAAGGAGCGCATGTTAAGCGAAGTTCAAAAATCAATCGACATCGCCTACAAACTTTGCGACCTGCTCGACCTGTATGATGTCGACCTGGAAGTACATGCCGATATCAATACCAATCCTATGTTTAAATCAAACCAGGCACTTCATGAAGCAATGGGTTATATTTTAAGCATGGGCTTTGTATTTAAGGCAAAACCAGAAGCTTTTGCAAGCTCGTATTGCGCCAATAAGATTGTGCAGTAGATTTCTTAAAATCAGTTCGTTTACTACTGCATAGGTCAAAAAACCATATAATCCTCAAATCTTAAAAATCGCAGTTCAGACCAATTGCTTTTTATCTTTTATTGTATATTCGTGCAAACTTTTCAATTATGACATTATATAGCGCTGTCCAGGAGTTACACTCCATATTAAGATATGTAATTCTTTTCCTGGTTATATTAGCCATTGTTCAATCAATACAGGGGTGGATAGGCAAAAGCCCGTATACACCGTTTAACCGCAAGGTTAATTTATTTGCGCTTATATCCGCCCATACGCAATTGCTGATTGGTATTGTATTATACTGTGTGAGTCCGCTGGTTCAGTTTAACAGTGGCACCATGAAAAACGATACCACCCGTTATTTTACGGTTGAGCATTGGGTAATGATGATCATCGCTATTGTTTTAATAACCATAGGCCACAGCAAATCAAAAAAGCTGGTATTGCCCGAAGCAAAGCATCGCATTGTGTTTGTATTTTATGGTATAGCTATATTGGTGATAATCGGCGGGTTAGCTGCCGGGCATATTCCTATTTTAAAATAACCTGGAAAAAAGATGCGAAAAAATTTGCTAATTCAATTTTCTTTATAAATTTGCGTCCGTAATGATCAAAAACAACGATAATAAATCCTGGTGGCGCTTAGTAAATAAGGGTAGCCGGGTAATTTTTTGATCAGATATACTAACCAATTGTAAACCTAATACAAAAGCCCGACGACCCTCATTCGCCGGGTTTTTTGCTTTAAGGATACCAACAATTATGAAAAACTATACTATAATAACGACTTACAAAAAGCTGCTGGCCGATACCACAACGCCGGTAAGCATCTACCTGCGCCTGCGGGATGTGTTTCCAAACTCATTGCTTTTAGAAAGCTCTGATTACCATAGCCGCGAAAATAGTATAAGCTATGTATGCTGCGAACCTATTGCCGGGTTAGTTTTAAACAACGGGCAGCTTAAAAAGACATACCCCGATGGTAGCCAGGAAAGGCACGAGGCGGGCTCTTTTGAACTTGCCGGCCAGATCAGCGAATTTTTGACCCGTTTTGTAACTACCGATATCCCTGTTAAAACCGCGTCAAATGGTTTGTGGGGATATTTTAGCCATGAAGCGGTTGAACATTTTGAAACCATTAAATTAAAAAAGAGCGAAGATACCCGCCGCAAAATACCTGAAATGCAGTACCATGTTTACCGGTATATCATCGCTATTGACCATTTTAAAAACGAGCTGTATATTTTTCATAATCAGCCCGGCGACGAAACCGAAAACGGGGGCATCGCGAAAATTGAGGACCTGATCAAGAACAAAAACTTCCCGGAATATAACTTTCTAAGCAATGGTGATGAAAAGTCAAATCTTACTGACGAAGAATTTATAGCGATAGTGGAGAAAATGAAGCAGCATATTTATCGCGGCGATGTTTTTCAGATCGTGCCGTCGAGGGCGTTCTCAAAGCAATTTTTGGGCGATGAGTTTAACGTGTACCGTGCCTTGCGTTCAATTAACCCGTCGCCCTATTTATTTTACTTTGATTATGGCGATTTCAGGATATTCGGCTCGTCGCCCGAGGCGCAGATCACCATAAAAAACCGGGTAGCCAGTATATTCCCAATTGCCGGTACCTTTAAGCGCAGTGGGGATGATGAAAAAGACGCGGAAATTGCGCAGGCACTAAAAAACGACCCGAAAGAGTCTGCAGAACACGTTATGCTGGTTGATTTAGCGCGCAACGATCTGAGCCGCCATTGTGAGCAGGTGGAAGTAAAAGCTTTTAAGGAAGTACAATACTATTCGCACCTGATACATTTGGTATCGCACGTGAGCGGCAAATTGCTGCCGGATGTGCCTTCATTTAAAGTGGTGGCCGATACTTTCCCGGCAGGGACATTAAGCGGCGCGCCAAAATATAGGGCAATGGAGATCATCGACGAAAACGAAAAAAGCAAACGCAGCTTTTACAGCGGGGCCATAGGTTACTTAGGTTTTAACGGTGACTTTAACCACGCCATTATGATCCGCTCGTTTTTAAGCAAGAACAATACGCTGCATTACCAGGCGGGGGCTGGGATTGTCGCGGGTTCTGTAGCGGTAAGTGAGTTGAATGAGGTGAATAATAAAATAGCCGCGTTAAGGAAAGCGATTGAGATGGCAGAGGAATTGTGATTAGTGATGGAGGTTAGAGATTAGTTAATAATGGTAAAAAATCAAGTTCCCCTCTTGAGAGGGGTTAGGGGTGTGTAAAATGGAAAAGAAGATTTTAATAATAGATAATTACGATTCGTTTACGTATAATTTGGTGCATTTGGTTAATGAAATTGGTTTGCAATGCGAGGTGTGGCGCAACGACCGGTTTGCGATTGACGATGTGGATGCTTACGACCAGATCATCCTGTCACCCGGGCCGGGCATACCATCCGAGGCGGGATTATTGCTGGAAGTAATTGAAAAATATGCGCCCACAAAAAGCATATTTGGCGTTTGTTTGGGCCAGCAGGCTATTGCCGAAGTTTTTGGCGGCAGGTTGTACAATTTAAGTCAGCCGATGCATGGCATAGCCACACCGATATTGGTTACTGACGGGCAGGAAAAGCTGTTTAAAGGCTTACCAAAAAGCTTTAAGGTTGGCCGTTACCATTCGTGGGTGGTTGATGAAAAATTTATACCCGAAGTATTAACTGTTACAGCAATTGACGAAGCGGATAATTCGGCAATGGCATTAAGGCATAAACAATATGATGTTAGGGGTGTTCAGTTTCACCCGGAGTCGATATTGACGGAATTTGGTAAGGAGATGATGCAGAATTGGCTGGGCGCTTAAGCGCAGTGATCCCGATAGCTATCGGGAGAGATTAGTTGATCAGTGGTTAGGTTTAAAAGGTTGAGACTAAAGGGGCATGAACATTCTTGATAAAATAGTAGCGCATAAAAAGGTAGAAGTACAGGCGGCTAAGGAAATTTATTCGCTGGCTGATTTGCAGGGATTTGAATTTTTTGAACGGGAAACTTATTCGTTTAAAGAGTTTTTACTTGATCCTGAACGTACCGGCATTATTGCTGAATTTAAGCGGAAATCGCCGTCAAAAGGTATAATAAACGACCAGGTATCGGTTGAAGAAGTTACCAGCGCTTATGCGGCGGCGGGGGCATCGGCTTTATCTGTTTTAACAGATCATAGCTTTTTTATGGGTGATAAGGCCGACCTGGTAAAGGCGCGTAAGGCAAATACTATCCCTGTTTTACGCAAGGATTTTATGATAGATGAATACCAGGTTTTTGAGGCAAAGGCTTTGGGCGCCGATATTATATTATTGATAGCGGCCATACTTACCCCGCAGGAAATTCAACTGTTATCATCTACAGCGAAAAAACTGGGCTTAAATGTGTTGCTGGAAGTGCATAACCTGGAAGAACTACAGCGCAGCATTACACCTAACCTGGACGCCATCGGCGTAAACAACCGTAACCTGGCCGACTTCACCGTTTCGGTTGAAACATCTTACCAATTAGCTGAGCATATCCCCAATGAGTTTTTAAAAATATCTGAAAGCGCCATTAGCAATCCCGAAACGATAAAACAGTTAAAAAAAGCCGGGTTCAACGGGTTTTTAATTGGCGAGAACTTTATGAAGCAACAAGACCCCGGCGAGGCTATGCGGGATTTTGTAGCGGAATTACGTTAAAATAAACAATGCCGGTTGTTTTGGTAACTATATAGCGGTTGGGACACGATTTATTTATTTTATTGTGCCACCACCACTATAAAATTCAACTAACCCAACATATATATAAAACCCTATAACGCTAAGTACCATTAAAGAAAAAATAAGGATTAATATAGTTAATCTAAATGGTGTCCAAAACATTTTCATTGAGATAAAGTTAACAATTGATCATAAGTTTATTCGGCTTGGCCTTTTGAGGCCCTTTTATGAACAGTTTTAATTAATACCCGATAGAATTTTCATCACATTGATTATTTTCCTGGCTCTTGAATCTTGGCTCTTGATTCTATTCCTTAACCATAACCCCATCCTTCATCACCATTTTAACCTGTTTGGTTAATTTGATGTCGTCAACCGGGTTGCCATCTACAGCTACCAGGTCGGCAGTAAAGCCAACTTTGATATTGCCCGAATTTTTAAGGCCGAATACTTCAGCGTTTACTGATGTAGCTGCTTTTAAAACATCAATGGGTTTCATGCCATATTCAACCATCGCTACCATTTCGCGTGCATTGTCGCCATGCGGAAAAACACCTACGTCACCGCCCATTAATATCGTCACCCCGGCTTTCATGGCTTCAGTAAAAATGTAATGTTTGCGGGCAACAGGTGCCGGATCGGGATCTGTCCCTTTTTTCCATCCGCGATAGGTTGCAAGGGCCTCTGTTGCCGATAGGGTAGGACATAAGGCTATGCCTTTTTCTTTCATCAGCTTAAACAATTCGGGGTTGCCGCCATCGCCGTGCTCAATGGTGGTTACGCCTGCGGCAATTGCCCGGCGCATTCCCTCTTCGGTACCAGAATGCACCGCTACTGTCCGCCCGCTGCTTTTGGCTACTTCTACAGCAACCTTTAATTCGGCTTCGGTAAAAGTGGGTGCGGTAGCGCCGTTCAATCCCCAGCCATAATCGGCATATAGTTTTATTACATCGGCACCATGCCCAATTTGCGAGCGTACCACATGGGTTACGCCATCTATCCCGTCGGCTTCCTCGCCGCCTTTAATGGTAGCAGAACCTTCCACATCACTTTTTGGGCCGTAGCTGCCCGTGGCCACAATGGCGCGGGTAGCCACCAGCATATGCGGGCCGGGTATAATACCTTTATTAATGGCTGCTTTTAATCCTGCATCGTCATAAGCAGCGCCCTCGGTGCCCAGATCGCGAACCGTAGTAAAACCTGCCATCAAAGTCTCTTTGGCATGAACAACGGCGCGGGCCGTGCGCTCGGCTCGACTTTCGTTTAATACCTGGTCGTTCCACGCGGTTTCATTATAAGGGTGCAAAAATAAGTGCGAATGCCCTTCAATAAAGCCCGGTAATAAGGTCATGCCCTTTAATTCAACTATTTTGGTTGCTTCTGGAACGGTTATGCCCGCAGGTTCGCCTGCTGCCTCAATACGACTGCCCCTTACTAATACCCACCAGCCGGTATGCATTTGCTGCCCGTCAAAAACCCGGTCGGGTTTAAGCAGTGTATAGCTGGTGTTATTGCCATTATTTCTGCGCTGTGCAAAAATTTGCAGGGCGGATAAAAGGATTAAAATAATAAAGGGCAGTCTTTTCATGTTGATATTGGGGTTTGTTGCGCGTACTATTCAAACATAATTAAATTATTTTCAATCCCATGCAACCATTTGGGTATTCCGTTCATCTAATTATTAAATACACCTGATGTTTTTGGAGCCTAAATATACAATTGACGATTTGGTTAAGCGCTGCAAGGCCGGTGAGCGGCAGGCCCAGCAATTGCTGTATAACCGGTTTGCTTCAAAAATGCTGGGGGTTTGTACCCGGTACGCCACAGACAGGATGGAAGCGGAGGATATGCTGCAAAACGGCTTTATCACCACCTTTAAAAAGATAAACGACTATCGCGGCGATGGTTCGTTTGAAGGATGGATGCGGCGTATTATGGTACACTCGGCGATAGCCTGGTACCGAAAACACCATAAAATAATGCAGATGGTCGACCTGGACGATGCCGCGAATGAAATAGCGGTTACCCCGCTGGCGACGGCCAGCCTGGCAGAAAAAGACCTGTTGCTGTTAATTCAGCGCCTGCCGCCGGGGTACAGGATAGTGTTTAATTTATTTGCCATAGAGGGCTATTCGCATAAAGAGATCGCCGCGATAACAGGCATTACCGAGGGGGCTTCAAAATCGCAGCTATCAAGGGCGCGCAGCGTATTAAGAGAACAAATTATAAAAATGGAGGGAAAAAGATATGGAAATGCAGGATAAGGAATTTGACGGATTATTTGGGTCAAAACTGAATATGCTTGAGGTTGAGCCTTCGGCAAGGGTTTGGAATGGAATTGATAATGAACTTACAGCTAATAAACGCAGAAAAGTTTTAATACCCATATTAAGTGCCGCGGCCAGTGTTATTGTTTTGATTACTGCGGGCTTATTATTTATCCCCGTTAAAATAAAGGTAAATAATAACGGAAAGCTTGTTAAAACAACATTACCGCCCCGCGCCGTTTTAACGGCTATAAATTTGAATGGAGATAATTCAAAACTTAACGAAGCACACCGATCTGCCAAAGCCATGACACATGCAAGCAAGATGAGTGTATTGCATAATGTTGCCCCATCAGGTATTATCTATACCGATGTACTTGTGGCGCAAGCGCAACCCGGTCAGCCTGAAACTACTTCCATTTCTCCAAGGCAGCCCGTAATAAACCCGGTTGAAACGGCACAATTAAATATAAAGGAGCCGGTTATAGAAAGCCCGGCAATTAGCTATAAACCATTAGCTGGTGAAGAAACACCTATGGTGACAAAGCTTGATGCTGAACCTATTAAATCTAAGCCTAAAATACGGCGCCTTGGCGATGTGATAAATTTTGTGGTGGGCAAGGTTGATAAACGCCCGGACAAGATCATTGAATTTAATGCTAATGAAGATGAGGAAGCCAAAATTACCGGTGTTAACCTTGGTATTGTTAAAATAAAGAAAGACCAATAAGCTAAATCTGATAATATGAAACGATTAATTTTTACCGCCATTTTAAGCGCGGCTGCCATAGTTGTGTTTGCTCAAAATACCTCTACCGATTCAATTAAAACAAAAAAAACCACCATCACGTTTTCACTATCTGACGCAGAAAATGGCAGATTTACCAGGCGGAGAGATACCGTTAAGCCGAAACCATTCAAACCGAAGGTTTATATGGGCATAACATTCGCAAGGTTTGACCTGGGTTTGGCCACCTTAATTGATAACGGCAGCTTTACCCTGTCGCCACAAAACCAGTTTTTGAGGTACCGGTCGTGGAAGTCAAGCAATGTTGGGTTCGATGTTTTCCAGTTTGGATATAAGGCCAGTCCTAATTTTAAATTTTATTTATCGGGCGGGTTCGACTGGACATTGATGCGGCTGCGCGATAATATTACCATCCTGCCCGATCAGCCGGTTTTAACTTACCGGCAGGATAATATTGATTATAGTAAAAACCGTTTTTCGTCAAGCTATCTGCGCATACCTTTATCGTTTGATTTCCAGACAAAAAAAGATGATCGCGGCAACAGGTTCCATTTTGTTTTTGGCCCGGATGGCGGCTTCCTGATAGACGGTATGGTTAAACAGATCAGCGTCGAAAACGGCAAGCAAAAAATTGACGATAGCTATCATTTTACCACGTTCCGTTATGGCGGCTTTGCCCGTATAGGTTACGACGATATAGGCATATTTGCCAAATATTACGTAAACGATATGTTTGAGAACAGTCCCGCCCAGGCAGGGTTAAAAAACTTTTCGTTTGGGTTTACGGTGGGGTTTTGAGTTGGTTTTTGTAGAGGTTGTAAATGTTGTAAGGGTTGTAAAAGTTGTAGATGTTGAAGTGGTCTAACATTTCAACCTCTACAACGTTTTTAACATTTCAACAACCTTTCTCTAACCCTTCAGGGAAATCGTTTTTAAAAAACTCCAACCCAGCCAAATTTGGCTAAAGCCGCTTTTTCGCTTTTATAGACCGTTGGCTGAAGCCAACCGCAATGAATTGAATTTACCTGTTTTGAAATCCGGCTTCCATTCATTGCCGCTCCATTTATGGGACGAAGATTTAATGAAAAATAAAGGGGCTTTAGCCAAAAAATGATCAACAAATTTTTAAAAGCGATTTCCCTGTCTAACCCTTATAACATATACAACCCCTTTAACTAAATCAGTATCTTTGCCCCAATGGCAGATGCACCTTTTCTACAGGCAATTTCAGTAAGTAAAACCTATCCCGGCGTACGGGTAGCAGGCATAAAGAAAACCGACCTGGTTATCCAACCCGGCAAGATCACAGCCATAATAGGCGAAAGCGGCAGCGGGAAAAGTACTTTATTGCGGTTGTTGTATGGCTTACTGTCGCCTGATGAGGGCGAAGTACAGTTTGAGGGCGAACGGATATGGGGACCCGCAGAAAAGCTGATACCCGGCCATGATGCCATGAAAATGGTTACCCAGGATACTGATGGCCTGAACATTTTTGCCAAAGTGTGGGATAATATAGCCGTGCTGTTGCCCAATACGGATGTTAACGCCAAAACACAAAATACTGCCGAAGTTTTAAAGCAGCTAAACATGCTGCACCTGGCCGAAAAACGCGTGGCCGACCTAAGCGGCGGCGAAAAACAACGCGTTGCCATTGCCCGGGCCTTAATTACCAAACCCCGCATATTGCTGTTGGATGAACCATTTAACCAGGTGGATACGTCTTTCCGTGAGGGGTTGCAGCAGGATATACGGCAAATAGTTAAGGATACCGGGCTGACAGTTATTATGGTATCGCACGACCCGGCAGAGGTGCTGTCAATGGCGGATGAATTGCTGGTGCTAAAGGACGGGGAGATTTTGGAATCATGCACACCTAAAAAAGTTTACCTGCACCCCAAGTATTTGTATACCGCCCGTCTACTGACCAACTGCAATATACTAACTAATAACCAGGCCCGGCTTTGTGATATAAAAAGCGATGAAGAATTTATAGTCATCTATCCCGAATGGGCCATAATTACCAATGGATGGGGCCGCAAAGATTGGGAGGTAAAGCAAATTTTATTTAAAGGCAGCCACGAGGATTTGCTGTTAGAGAGAAACGGTGTAACGCTACGGTCGCTTAACGGGCAGCGGGGTAAATATCATGAGGGGGATATGGTGGGGTTGAAGATCGGGCGGTATTTGCAGTATTAGATCATTTCGTTTTTACCTTTGTCATGCCGAACGAAGTGAAGTATCTTGAATTTGCTAAGTAAACGCCGGACAAGCACAACGGCAACCTGTCGATTCAGGATTCTTCGCTGTTGCTCAGAATGACAAAACGTTCAGGATGACAAATCCGGTATTTAATCCCGCTTTCTTTTAATCCTTTTCAAATTAAAACAATCCAATAAATATAACACCCCAATATTGAGGTGCAGGTTATAAAAACTCATTGTTATGAAAACGAGATCATTTGCATTCGCACTTATATTAGCCGCTATTGTATCATTAACTTCAGGTTGTGTTGTCCGTGAAGGATACGGGCACCGTTACTATCACGACCGTTATTACCGCGGTTATTAACAGAAACTGTTTTAAGATTGAATTAAGTGTATAAATGAGAAGCCCCGGTTAGACCGGGGTTTCTTTTTTGGGTTGATTTTTAAGATTTGAAGATTATAAAGTATCTTTGTTTTATGACTACGATAACCATACAAGTTCCGGGCAAAGTTAAAGGTAAGTTATTTGCCTTTGTTAAAGAACTGGGTGGCGAGATCATCTCTGTTTCTACAAATACAACAGCTTCTAAAAAGGCCAGTCTTTTGAACGAAATACAACAAGGGTTAAGAGATGTAAAGGCGATACGTGAAGGAAAAGCAAAATCCTATTCCATGTCCGATCTTTTCGATGGCGAATAAGGTACGTCTTACAGCATTTTTCTTACGAAAAGCCAAACGGCTTTTAAAAAAATACCATTCCTTACAAAGCAGCCTCAAAAAACTTGAGAAAGATCTTATTGTCAACCCTAAAATGGAGATAACTATGGTTCAAATATTTACAAAATAAGGGTTGCAGATGAATCAAAAGGGAAAGGTAAGAGTGGCGGGTTTAGAGTTATTACCTATCTTATAGAAGAAAGCGCTGAATCAACAGAAATTTACCTGGTTACAATATTTGATAAGTCTGGAGAATCATCTATTGATAAGGATGATATAAAAGGGATTCTAAAGCTTGAAGGATTAATTTAAGTTTAAAAGAAGAAAACCTTTCCGAGAGCAGTTTAATAACCTATTATAATTCAGCAACTTCAGGTTGTGTTGTTCGTGAAGGAAACCGGGGTTTCTTTTTTTGCTCCCTTTTTGTCTGAACCGTGATTTATGGGATTTGAGGATGGCCAGGATTCCTGTCGCTTTTGTCATCCGTATGAATCATGAAAATCTTTTAATCCCATGAATCGTGGTTCAGACAAACAATTAGCAGCTAATCAATATTATATCAAAAAAACACATTACCATGAAAAGAAAACTAACCAGCTTTATATTGCTGACATCATTGTTGGCCATATTAGCTACCAGTTGTGCGCCGCCGCATATAGCCCCGCCACCTGCACCGCCAAAACCACCGGGAGCACCGAGATAATTCTTCCGACAAACTTGCGAAGTTGGAAAAACTTCGCAAGTTGATTCTATCACAAAACCACTCACTTAATCAACCTAACCCAACCTAATCAACCTCTCGAAAAACTTTTTCTGCCAACCACTTGAAAATCAAAAAATAAGTACCTACCTTTGCAGTCCTTAAAAGCATACCCATCGTATAGCTTGGCGGGATTAAAAACAAAAAGACAAAAAAGGAAAAATGCCTACTATTCAACAATTAGTTAGAAAAGGTAGAGTAGCTATGGTTGACAAGAGTAAGTCGCCAGCGTTGGACAGCTGTCCACAGCGAAGAGGAGTATGCACACGCGTGTATACCACTACCCCTA
>Ga0302315_10001850_pt1 | contig 20670 bp, 16 predicted proteins | sample III_Palsa_N3_1_FD_200532 | JGI IMG/M metagenome (GOLD analysis project Ga0302315, IMG submission 200532) | Peat permafrost microbial communities from Stordalen Mire near Abisko, Sweden - III_Palsa_N3_1 | ecosystem: Environmental > Terrestrial > Soil > Palsa > Peat permafrost | place: Sweden...
CTCTCGGACGACAACGCCTCCCGAGACGCCTGGATCGGCCCTGAGGGTGCACTGGCTGCAGCCGAATCCGGCACAGTCCTGGTTGAGTCGAGCACTGCCAGTCCTGCGTGGATCACCGAACTGGCGGAACTGGCCAGGGCTCGCGATCTCGAATTCCTTGATGCCCCCGTCACCGGCAGCCGCGCTCAGGCGGAAGGCGGCCAGCTCGTCTTCCTCGTCGGCGGATCCGAGCATGCCCTCGTCACAGTTACCCCCGCACTTCAGGCGATGAGCAAAGACATCATCCATCTGGGGCCGGTCACCAGTGGCGCAAAGATGAAGCTCCTTAATAACTTCCTATGCGGCGTGCAGGTCGCATCGCTTGCGGAAGGAATGGTCTGGCTGGAACGCAGCGGCCTCGACCGCGACAAAGCCCTTCAGGTGCTGAAGACCGGCGCTCCCGGCAGCCCGTTGCTCGCAAATATCTCCGCCCGAATGACCAGTGGTGAGAACGTTGTGAATTTCCTTCTAAGCCTGATGTCGAAAGATCTCGCTTATGCACACGCCGCAGCCAAACAAAATGGCGTGGAGCTGACAACGGCCACCAATGCAAGACATCTCTTCGAACGTGCCGCAGCAGCAGGCTACGCGGATCGAGATATGTCCGCTGTAGTCGAGGTGCTTCGTCACCCGGAGAAATCATAATCTCCGCATCTTCCGAAGGAGCCATTGTGGATCGCACTATGCCCCCAGTCCATCTCGTCATGAAGCACCGCCTCATCTTTCTTGCGCTCCTCCTCACCTGCTGCTGTACCGCGGGCTCCGCTCAAACAGCATCCCGGCCTCCCTATCTTGATCCCTCCCGGCCTGTCGATGAGCGCGTCGCCGATCTTGTCGGCCGCCTCACTCTCGAAGAGAAAGCCGCACAGCTCAATCATCTGAACAATGGCATCCCTCGCCTCAACATCCCCATGTGGGGCGGCTGGAATCAGACACTGCACGGTGTATGGTCCAAAGAACCAACGACACTATTCCCCGCGACTATCGCCATGGGTGCGACCTGGGACCCAACCCTTGTCCACACTATTGCGAACGCCATGTCCGATGAGGCTCGCGCTCTTTACAACAGCGGAGCCCAGGGTCCACGTTCACGCCATGGCCTCGTCTACCGCTCACCCGTCATCAACCTTGTCCGCGATCCACGCTGGGGCCGCATCCAGGAGGTCTTCAGCGAAGACACCTTCCTGACGGGTCAGATGGGTGTCGCTTATGTCCGAGGCCTGCAGGGTGACGACCTCAATCACCTCAAACTCGCCGCAACGATAAAGCACTTCGCCGTCTACAACGTCGAGACGGGCCGTCAGCACCTCAATGCTCAGGTCGACGACCGCAACCTCAACGAATACTGGCTTGCTCAGTGGAAGACTGTTGTTACTCAGGCGCATCCGCAATCTCTCATGTCCTCCTACAACGCCGTCAACGGGACACCTGACGCGGTCAACCATCTTCTGCTGACCGATATCCTTCGCGGCCAGTGGGGATTCGATGGCTTCGTGACGGATGATCTCGGCGCCGTTGCACTGCTGACCGGCACTCGTCAGGGCTCCGTCGAAACGGGTCAGAGACTCACCGAAGACCCCGTTGAGGCCACCGCACTTGCCATCCAGGCAGGCAACGACTCGGACGACTCAGAGTTCGAGACCAACATTCCTCTCGCCGTCAAGCGCGGTCTGCTCACCATGGCCGACGTCGACCGCGCCCTCGCTCGTGTTCTGCGTGTCGGCTTCCGTCTCAATGTATTCGACCCACCCGGATCAAGCCCGTACGCAAAGGTGCCAATGTCTGCCGTCCGCTCGCCGGAGCATCTTGACCTTGCACTCAAAGCTGCAGAAGAGTCCATCACCCTCCTGAGTAACCGCAATAACTTTCTTCCGCTCAAACAGGATCAGGTCCATTCTGTTGCCGTCATCGGTCCTGCGGGCGATCAGGATTACGAGACAGGCAACTACTATGGCACGCCCGCCAGCAAGACTGGTCCGCTCGAAGGTTTGCGACAATTCCTCGGCTCTGCGGCAAAAGTTGAGTACGAAAAGGGTACAGGATTTACCGATGCCGCTGACCCAGCAGCCATTCAGCGCGCTTCCGATCTCGCGCGCAGGTCAGATGTTGCCGTCTTATTCCTCGGAACTAATCTGAAGGTCGAGGCTGAAGGCCGGGATCGCCGCAACCTTGACCTGCCAGGCGCACAAGAGGGGCTCCTTGAGGCAGTCTACGCGGCCAATCCCAGGACCGTTCTCATACTCATGAACGCCGGACCACTCGCGATTACATGGGCCAACGACCATGTGCCGGCCATCCTTGATGCCTGGTATCCTGGCGAGGCTGGAGGCGTCGCTATCGCACGCGCACTCTTCGGTAAGGACAATCCCGGTGGCCACCTGCCCTACACCGTGTACGGCAGTCTTGATGGCGTCCCTCCGCAGAACGAATACGACATCTCCAAAGGGTTCACTTATCTCTACTTCAAGGGTGTTCCTCTGTATGCCTTCGGCCACGGCCTAAGCTACACACGCTTCCAATACAGCGGCCTGAAACTCTCCGCGCAATCCGGCACACCGGCCGATACCATTCGGGTCTCCTTCGACATCAAAAACATCGGCGACCGCGAAGGCTCCGACGTCGCCCAGCTTTATACGCATCAGCAGCAGAGCAGCACTTACCAGCCCATTCAGAGCCTCCGCGCCTTCGAGCGTGTCACCCTTCAGCCCGGCGAGAGCAAACATCTCGAGCTTGTCCTCCCACTCGCGGAACTCGCTTTCTACGACATTCATGCTAAAACTTTCCGGGTCGAACCTGGCCTCTTCGATCTGATGATCGGATCTTCCTCCGACGACATCCGGCTTCGCTCACGCCTTGAAGTCCGAGGCAGTAGTAATAAATAGCGTCTGTATCTGCAGCACACGCACGAACCTCTATTTGCTTTCCGAGGAAACATTATGAAAGCTGTCCATGTCTTTGTTGCGGCCTGTTCGCTGTTGCACGGAGCCGTTTTGTCGGCACAAAAAGTGACCACTCTCCAGATCGACACGGCTACTCCTGTTGCAACGGTCAGCCCAATCCTCTATGGCCTTATGACAGAAGAGATCAACTACTCTTATGACGGTGGGCTCTATCCGGAGATGGTGCGGAACAGAACGTTCAACACGCTGCACCACGGTCTGGAGTCGTGGCCGGCCTTTGTGCACGGCGATGCTTTCATCAAGAGAGAGTGGGACCCAACGACCGGTCCGAGCAAGGCACTCGCAGGCAGCCTGAAGATGACGATCACGGAGCCCACTGGGGGCGGCGAAGCCGGAGTCGCCAATGGTGGGTACTGGGGCATGGCAGTTCGTCCCGACACCATGTACACAGGTTCGTTCTATGCCAAATCTGTGGGTGCTGGTCCAGCTCACGTGCGACTGGTGGCCGACGACACCGGGGCGGTGTTGACGGAGGCAGCCATTGAAATAAAAGAAAACAATTGGCAGCAGTACCACTACACCATGAAGACGGGGCCTTCAGTAAAGGCAGGCTCCAGAAATCATTTTGAGATCACATTTGCAAAACCTGGCACCGTCTGGCTGCAGCTCATCTCACTGTTTCCTCCAACCTTCAACAATCGCCCCTACGGGAACCGTACCGATCTCATGGAGATGATGGCAGCAATGAAACCGCACTTTCTGCGCTTCCCAGGAGGCAACTATCTCGAAGGCGACTTTATCAATGAACGCTTCAACTGGAAGGAGACGATTGGTCCGCTGGTAGACCGTCCAACGCATCGTAGCCCATGGAACTACCAGTCGAGCGACGGCATGGGGTTGCTGGAGTTTCTGGAGTGGTGCGAGGATCTGAAGATTGAACCGGTCCTGGCAGTCTATGCCGGCTACTCCCTGAAGGGCGATCATGTTGAACCTGGACCCGCACTCGAACCTTTTGTCCAGGAGGCCCTCGATGAAATCGAATACGTCGCGGGTGATGCGTCTACGAGATGGGGCGCCGTTCGTGCCAAAGACGGCCATCCGGCTCCATTCACTTTCCACTACATCGAGATCGGGAACGAAGACTTCTTCGATAAATCCGGCAGCTATGACGGACGCTTTGCACAATATGCGAAGGCGATTCGCGCGAAATATCCCCAGTACAAACTGATCGCGACTACGCCAGTGAAGGCGGGTGATCCGGACATGGTCGACGATCACTATTACAGGACGCCAGGCGAATTCTTCGAGATGGTGCATCACTACGACACCTATGACCGCAGGGGGCCGAAGATCTTCGTGGGCGAATGGGCAACGCGAACCGGCTCTCCTACGCCCGACTTCGGCGCAGCACTGGGTGACGCTGCATGGATGACCAGCATGGAACGGAACAGCGACATCATTCTGATGGCCAGTTACGCCCCGCTACTGACAAATGTCAATCCTGGCGGGCTGCAGTGGTCGACTGACCTGATTGGATACGATGCGCTTAGTGCCTATCCTTCGCCGGCTTATTGGGCTCAGGTACTCTTCGGCAATCACCTGGGCGACCACACAGTACAGAGCAGCGCAACCAATGCTGGTCCCCTTCTGTTCTGGTCAGCCACATTATCGACTCAGGCTAAAATTCTGCACCTTAAACTGGTGAATGCGACCGATCGACCGCAAAGCATCTTACTCGACATCGCCAGCGCTATACCTGGCTATGCCACCGCGTATAGTCTGCACGCGGCAACTCGCTTCGCTACTAATTCTATTCAGAGGCCGGACACCATTAAACCAGTTACATCGAAAGTCAAAATTGCTGACAAGGACTGGTCTCACACTCTGCCGGCAAATACAATCGAAGTGCTCGACATCCCAGTTCGCTGACGAAACTTACCGAGTCCCTTCTAACAGACTTCTCGAACTCGTCGATGATTCAGGGCTTCAGTGTTACGTGATAGCCATCTTTCATGAGAATGTCGCAGACCGGCTTCCATCCTGAACCATCGACCTATACCCCGGCTGCAACCTGGGCCAACACAACCACACGACTCTTAGTCGAGAACTGATCTTTATGACTCGTCTTTCGGCATGCGAGAAGAAATCTCTAAAGTTTTACAAAGATTTGCCGACAACTAACTTGAAGGAAGTCGGATAACCATGCAGATTGGCGCGATTCAGTCTCTCTCATCCATCGCCCCCACCCCGGTCGTACAGCCGACGGCGGCGGCCGCGAATCGATCGACTACAGCCGTATCTCCTGCAACTACATCCGCCTCTGTGTCCGCTGGTCCATCCGCCACAACGTCGTCCAGCACGACCGCGTCCGGCGGAGGGACATCCCACGGGTCGGGTAAGGCGCAGAGCACCTCCAACAGCAGTGCCGCAGAGGCCAGCCTTGCGGCTGTCTACTCCGTTACCGTAGGTGGCACAAGCTACTCTGGCAGCGTGGAGGAGAGCGGTGGAGAATATACTGCCTCGATTGCGAACCTGCCGGGCGCCAGCGCCAGTGGGTCAAGCGTCCAGGGCGCCGAAGATAACCTTGGCTCCATTATCGACACGCTCGTCTAGATTGCCCGAATCGCGCGGCGGTTCTGATCTTCGCGCTATTCGGGCGCAGACTTCGTTAGTCTCTTCTCATCTGTCGTACAGGCGTTTGGCGCGCCGCGTGCGAATTACTCCGCGAAACACGCTCCACGGAGAAAACAGATGCATGTTCACCCTCAGCCAGTGAATCTGAACGTGACCACAGCCCCCTCCCCCGCGACGATTGCCGCGCAAAAGGCCGCCGAGGTGCGCAGCCGGCTGGCGAAGGCCGCCCTGAAGCTCAATGAGGAGTCAGATCCCTTCGAGAGCTTTATGGTCGACCAGGAGTCTGGTGGAAGTCCGCGTCGCCAGCAGAGACACGATCTCCCCAGAGGCGCGAAGAAGCTCAATGCGGAGGAGGAAGAGCCGAGGGGCACAATCCTGTTTCTTCGTGCCTGAGGCGCTGGGTCAGATCGAGCGTATGCCCGCCGGCCGCGCGACCTCGGACGGCGTTGGTGCGCCTTATCTGAAGGCGGTACCTCCTCCGCTGCCCTCGCCGCGGGCGGTGATTGCTGCGATGGTGCAGGATGCTCTCGGCCATCACCGTGCGGGTCGGCTAAAAAAGGCCGAGCAGATCTATCGGCAGGTCCTGGCCATCGATACAGACGCGGACAGCCTGCATCTCCTGGGCATGATCGCTTATCAGCAGGAACGCTACTCACTCGCTGTTGCGAGGATCGAAGAGGCAATCGCACTCCGCGGAGACGTCAGCTCGTACCACTGCGACCTCGGCGCCGCGCTCCAGGCGGAGAGCCGGTTGCAGGAGGCAGCCTCGAAGTACCAGCGCGCCCTGGCTCTCAACCCCAACTGCGCAATCGCGCACGTCAATCTGGGCCTTATCTTTCAGGCAGAACACAACCTGGACGAAGCCCTGGTTCACTGCAGGCGGGCCCTGGCGCTCAAGCCGGATTTGGCCGAGATTCAGATGAACCTCGGCAGCATTCTCGATGAGATGGGAAGGCCGGAGGAGGCTCTTCTTTGCTACGAACGGGCAATCGCCCTGAAGCCGCAGCTCGTCGAGGCACACTACAACATGGGAAATGCATTCTGCTCGCAGGACAGGATCGATGAGGCCATGGCCTGCTATGAGCGAGCCCTTGCCATCAGACCCGGATGCGCCAGGACATACCACAACCTGGGTCACGCCCTGCGCGGGCTGGGCAGGCTGGACGAAGCGCTCGTGCGCTACCGAAAGGCTTCGAGCCTGCAGCCGAACGACGCGGATATCGGATTCAGTGAGGCGACCGCTCAACTGCTCCACGGCGACTTCGATCGGGCGTGGCCGGGGTACGAGTGGCGCTGGAAGATCGAATCCCGCATCAAGCCGAAGCGCGTCTATCCGCAGCCTCTCTGGACCGGCGAGAGGCTGAGTTCAGGACGTCTGCTGATCTGGGGAGAACAGGGTGTGGGGGACGAGATTATGTTCGCCGGTCTGCTTCCGGATCTCATCTCCACCGGCAACCCATGCATTCTGGACTGTGATCCGCGGCTCCAACCCCTCTTCGCCCGCTCGTTTCCCGGTCTGGAGGTCATCGCATCCCCGGCTCCGCATCATGACATGACAGGCCGGGATATCTCCGCGCACCTTCCGGCCGGGAGCCTCCCCAGCATCTTTCGTACAAACGAACGAGCGTTCTCCGCTCCTGCTTCTCCGTATCTCGTCGCCGATTCTGCACAGCGAGAGCAGTTCCGTGCAAGCTACTCCGATGGCAGGCGGCTGGTCGGCGTAGCCTGGGATACAAGTAACAGGCACACTGGCCACAAGCGCCGCATCAACCTGCCGCTGCTGGCCGCGTTGTTTGCGGAGAGCGATCTTCAATGGATCAGCCTGCAGTATGGAAGCCATGCGGAGCTGGAGGCGCAGGCGGAGGAGGCACACGCACCTCTCTTTGTAGACCGCACCGTCGATCAGCTCGCGGATATGGATCGTTTCGCTGCCCAGGTTGCATCTATGGACCTGGTCATCACGATCGATAACGCCACAGCACATATTGCCGGTGCACTTGGCGTTCCGGTCTGGGTCATGCTGCCGTTCGCCCCCGACTGGCGTTGGCAGCTAAGTCGCAGCGATAACCCCTGGTATCCGTCGATGCGTCTGTTCCGCCAACCCAGACCCGACGACTGGCACTCCGTCGCGCAGGAGATCCGCAGCGCGCTCCTGTTATGGAATGGCCCTGCATGAAGTAATGCCACGCTCGTCCATCATATTGACGCGAATCGCCAATGTACGTTTCCAGGCGGTGGGAATTCTGGAAATGCGCTAAGGCCTGTTCTCACCAACTAAGGCTCGACTTCCGCACTGCGCCTTATTCGGGAAATTGCAACGCGGTGCCTAAGCCATGGTTCATAAATTTCAATCGACGATGAGTTGGTTACGAATCATTCAAGCTGCCAAGCAGTTTTTTTCGATGTTCGCTTTTATCAACTTCGTGCACCCACCCGTCCTCAATCATCAGGATGCGGTCTGCTGCCTGAGCCAGGCGATCGTCGTGCGTGACCATGATGAAAGCGACGCCGTTCTCGCGGTTCATCTCGCGCATGATGTTGAAGACCTCGTTGCCAGACCGACTGTCGAGATTTCCGGTGGGCTCATCGGCCAGCACAATTTTCGGCTGATTTGCCAACGCGCGAATGATCGCGCACCGTTGATTCTGGCCACCGCTCATCGTATCCGGACGTTTATAGATCTGTTTTCCCAGGCCCACGCGCTCCAACAAGGAGACGACGCGAGCCTCTTCTTCTTTGCTGGCCTCTCCCCTCCCGATGGTGATCGGCGTTAACGCATTCTCGAGACAGCTGAGCTCATCGAGGAGATAGTGGAACTGGAAGACAAAGCCCACGACACGATTTCTGAGCGCTGCCAGACCATCCTCGCTCAATGTCGCAATATCGACACCGTCGATCAGCACCTGGCCTTCGGTCGGCACATCGAGTGCGCCAAGAATATTCAGGAGTGTGGATTTGCCGCTGCCTGATTGCCCGATGATCGCGACAAACTCTCCGGCGTAGATCTGGATGTCGATGCCGTGGAGCACGGGTGTCTCGACCTTGCCGAAGTAGGTCTTCTTGAGGCCACGCGTTGCGACAACGATCTTGTCTGCCTGCCGGGGATTGCTTGCCGTAGATTCCATAGGTCGTCTGGCACTCCTAGCGCATTACATCGACGGGATTCATCTTTGCAGCCCGACGAGCAGGAAACCATGCAGCAACAACGGTGGCGATGATGGCGGCGATCATCGCTCCAAAGATATATGCCGGTAAAAGGGCAACGGGAAACAGCTGGTCGGGCACGTGTCCTGGCCGCGCTGTCGACTGCAGGGGAAGACTTATCAGATAGACGATGAGAGAACCGACGATAGCTCCGGAGATGCTGCCGGCGAAGGCGATTGCGAGCCCCTCCAGCGTGAACACTCTCAGTATCTGCGAGTTCGGATTTCTGAAGAACGGACACGATCAATACCGAGGCGATCGCAAAGGAAGATGCGATTAAGCTGAAACCAGAGATAAGGTAAGCGGAGGCAGCCTGGACGGTCAGCGAGGAGACAAAACTCGGATATTCGCGGGACCATGATCGAGCCTCATACGGCACCAGGCTCTGAATGCGATCGGCGACTTCATCGGACCGGAAGAGATCATTCACCTTTACGAGGATCACATTCACCGAGTTTCCCATACCAAACAGGCTCTGCCCCGTACGTAGCGTCACATACGCTCCTCCACGGCCCTGCCCACGACTATAGATGCCGGAGATTGACAGTGACTCCGTGTTGCCTGCGCTTGAGGTGATGCGTATGCGGTCCCCTACCGACACTGACAGGTCCTTGGCCAACTCATAGTCGATTACCACTGCATCGCTCGCCAATCCCAGATACTTTCCGGCAATCAGATCCTTCGTCACCGGAGAGACTTCGTCCTGCTGGGCGGGGTCCGAACCCGTGATGGTCACGCCGATCGGATTGCCTCCCTTCGAAGCGAATCCCTGACCCTGAATCGCAGGAAGCGCGATGCGGACATTGGGTACCGTGCGGATGACGTCGACCACATGCTGCCAATCGTCAATGAACTTCAGCTGGGGAGCCTGCTTCTCCACCCGGCTGCTGCTCATAGCGGCTCCCAGGTCCTGAATTTCAGACAGAGGTACCGGCTCAACGTCCCGCACCTTGACGGTTACGTGCGGTATGGATTCGGTAAGCATCTTAGTCAGCTTCGCTCTCATGCCGAAGATCAGCGCCGTCAGAAAGATGATGACGATGACACCGGCGGCAACAGCGCCCACTGTGAGCAGGGTCTGGCCGCCGCCAGTCGCCAGATGGCGCACGGCAAGCTGTGTCTCGAATCGCCACCTGGGAGGAACAAACGAGAGAGCGCTCATTCGCCTTGCCTCTTGACCCGAACCGTCTGCCCGGCCGTCATTCCCGCGGGATTCACTATCACCTGGTCTGTCTCCGTCACCCCACTTGAGATCGGAATACCATCTGCCACCGCAGGGCGGGTTAGCACTGGCTTCTCAACAATGCGTCCGTCTTCCACAATCAGCACAACCGAGCGACTTCCCTGACGAAGAACGGCAGTCGACGGAACCACCAGCCGGTCGACCTTCTCATTTGTCACGAGGTTGATGTTCACCGTCTGTCCAGGCCGCAACCAATCAGGAGGATTGTCAGGCGTAATCTTCACTGTGACGATTCCGCGGGCCTGGTCGACCGCCGCCCCAATGTCGGTTAGTCGCCCTTGAAAACTTTTGCCTCCAAAAGCTGATGAGGTCAGGATGGCGCTCTGCCCAAGTTCGAGGTCGGCGAGATTGCTCTCATCCAAATCGACGCGTATCTCGAGACCGTCGCTGACCAGGTTCACCACGCCATTGGCGCCAACCGTCTGCCCCTGTTCGGCATTGACGGCCGTTATCACGCCCGCGAACGGCGCCTTTACCGTTGCTTCCTTCGATTGTTCGTCGGCAACTTGCAGGGCCTGCTGGGACTCGGCCAGCTGGGCCCGTGCCACCTGCACATCCTCGGCGAGCGGGCCGTTCTTCAGCGTCTCCAGCTTTGCCTCCCGCACCTTCACCGTTGCCTTAGCTGCCTCCAGGCGCGACTGAAGGCTCGCCTGATTCGACTGTGCGGTGTCGAACTCACTTCGGGCTATGAGACCCTGGCGAAACAATTGCTGGCTCCGCTCGAACTGCTTTGTCGCAAGCTGCAGATCGGCATTCGCCTGCGTAACCTGGGCGCTGCCTTCGGCGACCTGATGAACAGCCTCATCCACCTCAGAGCGCTGGGGGGCTTTGGATGCCTGTGCCAGGCGAGCCCGTGCCGTCTCCACCGCGGTTCTGGCCTGCAACTTTTGCTGCTGCGTCACATTATTCCTGAGGGTCGCGAGCGGCTGACCTGCGTTGACATGATCACCGACCTTCACAAACAGATGTTCCACGGTTCCAGAAAACTGGGATCCAATCGCGCTCTCCTGGACACCGCCAACTCTCGCGCTGCTCGCAATCGTCTCAGTCAGCGACACACGCCTGGGAGGCACGACCACGACCAACTTAGGACGGCGGAAGAACCAAAAAGCCCCCACGATGAGCGCAGCCAGCAGACACAGCACTATCAGCCATCTCGCCCAGGCCTTATTCGTCTTTTCCGGTTGCTCCAATGGATGCCTCCTGTTCGGCACAATGAGGATACCAGCATGCGTAAACGGCATCCATCCAATTGCAGACACTCGATCATTCCGAACTTTGACTGGATCTTCCCTGATTCTTCCGAGGTGATTCCAGCTCCAATCCCTGTAAGAAGCACCATCGTCCACATCCTGACGGTCATCAGCGCATGATCCGGCACCGCTGCAAGCACATTTGGCTAAGGGCTGATTGGTAGCGTCCCCGGTTCTGCGCGATGGGCAGTCTCTGTGTTCGGCACTTTACCTCCATTTACCAGGCATCAAACGGAACGACTGTTTCAATACGACAGCGGGTAGGGCGTTATGGCGCGAGCTGTCCACGGGCGTAGTCCAGGGATCGCAGAGCCAGCAAATAGTCGTAACGGGCATTAACGGCGGCGACCGCAGCCTGTGTACTCTGAAGTTGAGCCTGACTGAGTTCAACGATTGAACTGAGTCCGAGTTTGTACCTCGTCTGCGCCAGAGCTAATGCCTGAGCGGTCTGTTGCCGAAACTGGTCGGCAACCGCAATGCGCCGAAAGGCGGTCTGTGCGTTGAAGATGGCGATGCGCACGTCGCGGGCGATCGAGTCGGAGAGATCTTGTGCCTGCTTCTCGGCCGCCTTCTGACGTAGCCGCGCTTCCTGAGTTTGGGCGTCAATGCGGAATCCCGTGAAGACGGGGAGTGTCAGGTTCACTCCTCCGGCGGCGTACCAGTTTGGGACAAAAATACCATCCGGAGCGACGGGTGTTATGCCTCCCATTGCCAACGCCGAGATCGTCGGCAGATGTTGGAGCTGCTGGGCCGTTGCGAACTTCTGGTCAGCCTCTGTATTCAGACGCAAGGCCTGGAGGTCGGGACGCTGGGCTTGCGCACTTGCGTTGATGGCTGCGGAACTGTCAGGAGATGGCGGTGGAGGTGCAGCGGCCCCTGGGTCTTCAACCGCATGGTAAAGCGTGTCCGCAGGCGTCGCCAGAACAGCAGCGAGAGCGGCGCTCGCCGAGGCAACCTCATTTTCCGCGTCCAATTCCAGGAGTTGTGATTGCGAGAGATCGGCAGATGCAATGTTCAGATCGAGGTCGCTCTTGAGTGCGCTCCTGGTCAATGCCGATGTGAGGTTCTGGACATCGCCACGAGCCGCGACGGTAGCCTTTGCTACATCGAGGAGAGACTGTGCGTTCAGCAAACGATAGAAGGCCTGATCAGTGGCCAACAACACATCCTGCTCGGTAGCAAGTGCGGTCTGGTCCTGAGCTTTCTGCTGCAGCTTATTGGTTGCGACCAGGTTCCGTGTGTGCCCGAAGTCTGTAATCAGTTGTGAGAGTGATCCTCCAGTCCCGGCGTGAGTGTAGAGACGCGAATCAGTGAGCGCACCGGCACTGATGCGGCTCCCGTCTTCCGCCTTCTCCGCCGTGATGGAGGCGGAGATCTGTGGAAGTTCGCCTGACCGGGTTTCGCGCGTGACCTGTCCCGCCGCCAGCGCGAGGAGATGACTCGCGGTGATACGTGGATTGTTCCTGAGAGCAAGGCGCTCCGCATCGGGTCGAGTGATGGAGATGAAAGCCGTTGCGGGATCGACGAGTGGCTGCTGTTGATTCGGCTGCGCGACCTGATACGGAGACGGGCCAGGAATCGCGCCGGCAGCCCCAAGCGTCAAAGTGGCCGATGAAGGCAACGGGGCCGTGGGAAGATCGGCGACGCTGCTTTGTGCCAGCGCAGGTAGAGGGACGAGGTATAAGAGACCGAGCAGCCAGCTTCTCATGCGGTCACCTCACGAGCCTGAGGAGAATCTCCAGGAGATCTGGTGCTGGCCTGTTCTCTTCGAGCTTCGATGCGGCGGTGGATGAGCAGGTACGCGCTGGGCACGAGGAACACGGTGACGATACCAGAGACGGTAAGGCCGCCGAGAATCGCTCTTGCAAGCGGCGCGTACTGTTCGCTCCCAGCTTCCAGCGCCAACGCCATGGGGATGAGCCCGAGCACAGTGGCGAGTGTAGTCATCAGGATCGGTCGCAGACGCACCTTGCAGGCGGTGATGATCGCCTCTTCGAGCTTTAACCCCTGTTGGCGCAACTGGCCCGTGAACTCGACGATCAGGATGCTGTCGGATACGACGATACCAGTCATCATCAGGACGCCCATGAGGCTCATGATGTTGATGGTGGTGCCGGTAACGAGCAGGAAGAGGATGACACCCGAAATACCGGGAGGAATGGCAAGCAGGATGATGAAGGGATCAACAAAGGAAGCGAATTGGGCCATGAGGATCAGGAACACGAGCACAATCGACATAATGAGGCCAATCGCAAAGGACTTGAAGGAATCGTTCATGTTGTTGACGGTTCCTCGCACCGTCAGAACAGTTCCATGGGGCGGATGTATACCAGCGACGATGTTGTTTACGTCCTTGCTGATCGTGGAAAGGTTTTCGGCTTTGGGCATGACATAGACATCGAAGACCCGACGGAGCTGATAGTGATCGACTTCAGTCGGAGTGTTAATTGATTTGATTGATGCGACTGTTTCCAGCGGAGTCGTGGTCTTTCCGTCAGCCGACCGCAACGGTATCTGTTTGAAGTCGTTGAGGGTTTGTACCTGTGTTTCAGGATACTGAACGGTCAACATATAGTTGTTGCCGGTCTTTGGGTCGATCCAATAACTCGGTGCGACCATGCCGTTGGAAGTCATAGCCGTGATGACGCTATCGACGATGGTCTTCGGGGTAAGGCCTTCGAGGCTTGCCTGCTGTCGGTCGATGTTAAGCGCGAGTCCGGGGTAGTCGATGTCTTGAGGGATCAGAACATCACTTACGCCATGAAGCGCTTGCATCTTTTGCGCGAGCTGCTGGGCGATGGCATAGCCTCCGTCCATGTCGTTGCTGCTGACCTGGATATCGAACGGTGCGGGAAGTCCCTGATTGACAATCGAATCGACAAGTCCTCCGGTCTGGAAGTAGGTTTGGACGGACGGAAGATCGTTCGCAAGCCTGGTTCGCACCCGCTGCATGTAGGCAAAGCTGCTCAGGCTGTGATCTTCCTTCAAACTGACCTGGACAAACGCGGTGTGCATTCCCGAGTTTGGGGTGTAGATCGCTGAAAGGTCAGGTGTAACTCCGATGTTTGAAACGATCATGTTGAGGTCTTTGGGAGCCACCACATCACGCACATCCTGCTCGACTCGGGCGATGTATTGATCGGTGAGTTCTATGCGCGTGCCGGTTGGAGCCTTGACGCTGATGACGAACTGGCCGGGGTCGGTGCGAGGAAAATAAGCAAGCCCAAGAAACGGGGCCAGCGCAAAACTGAGGACGACAAAGATGGAGAACACGGCGATCACGCGCGCAGGCCTGCCCAGACAGTAGTGGATTGCTTTGTCGTAGTGCTCCTGCAACCAACCGAAGCCTTGATTAAAACCATGGACGATCCTGGCAAAGATGTTCGTTTGGCCGTGACCTCCACGCATGTGCTCGGGGACCGGATCATCCTTCTCCGCGGACTCATGCTCATTGCCATGCCCTGTGTGCCTGATGAAGCGAGAGCAGAAGAGCGGCACAACCGTCATCGCGACGACGTACGAGCAGAAGAGTGCGATCACCACCGCGAGCGCGAGTGCCGTAAACAGGTACTTGCTGACACCCGTAAGCAGCACAACAGGAAAAAAGACAATGGCAGTGCTGAAGGTAGCCGCTAAGACAGCGAGTTGAACTTCCCTGCCCCCCTCCTGCGAAGCCTTTACAGGGTCTTCGCCCATCTCAAAGTGGCGGAAAATATTTTCCAGCACCACGACGGAATTGTCGATAAGGCGCGATAGCACGAGCGCCATGCCGCCGAGTACCATCGTGTTGATCGAGTCACCGAATGCGTTCAGGATCAGGAAGGTTGCGATGCATGAGATGGGTATCGACAGGAGCACGGCAATCGTGGCCCGTACATTCCCGAGAAAGAGAAGGATCATGATGCCAGTCAGGCAAAGGCCGATTGCACCTTCGCTGATGACGTTCCTGATAGCGGTTTTTACGAAGACGGATTGATCGAAGACGACGGCGGTCTTGAGCTGTTGGGGAATATCGAGGAGATGGGCTGTTGCTTTGCGAATGCCGTTGACGATGGTAATGGTGTTGGAATTACCACCCTGCTTGAGGATTGGAATGTAGACGGAGTGCTGACCATCAACTCGCACGATGTTGGTCTGGAGTTGACCGCCATCGACTGCATGGCCGATGTCGCCCACGAGGATGGAAGCATTTCCCACTGTTTTGAGCGGGATGCTGTTCACATCGTTTGGTGTGGGTACCTGGCTGTTCGCATAGATGTTGTAGTCCCTGGGGCCGATGCGAACATCTCCTGCGGGCAGGATGAGGTTGGAATCGTTGACTGCGTGAACGACATCCATGATGCCGAGCTGCGAAGCCTCCAGCTTCAACGGGTCTACATAGACCATGATCTGCCGATACGTTCCGCCGTAGGGTTGGGGGACTGAAGCGCCGGGGACATTGGCTACCTGATTTCGAACGCTGAACTGCGCGACATCCTTGAGTTGGGTCTGATTCATGCCGGCACCCTTCAGCGTAATCAGACACACCGGAAGATTCGCTGCGTCAAAGCTGAGCACCACGGGCGGCAGTGTGCCGGGAGGCAAGCGGCGCAGGTTTGCCATGGCCAGGTTCGAGATGCCGCTCACCGCTGCGGTTGGATCGGTGCCAGGCTGAAAGTAGATCTTGATCAGGCTGACGCCGGTCATGGACCGAGATTCTATGTGATCGATGTTGCTTCCCAGGGTGAAGAAACGTTCGTCGCTATCTGTGATGTCGGACTCAATCTGCTGAGGTGGCATACCTGAATAAAAGGTAGCGACAACGACTACAGGAATCCTGACCGGGGGAAAGAGGTCGACGGGCATGCCCGTGATCGCCGCGATGCCGACTACGACGACGATCATGCAGGCCATCAGAATGAAGAAGGGGTAGCGGATTGCAAAAAATGACATGTTATTGGCCACCCTTCTGATTCGCGTTCTGGAATTCAGTCAGTTTGCTGGAAGCTTCTTGTGGAGTCACCATCTGGCCTGGTTGCAAGGTGGTGATTCCGCCGATCACGACGCGGTCTCCTGGGTTCAAGCCACTCGTCACCTCCTGCTGGTTCGCTCCAGCGATACCAAGAACAACCGGTTTGCGCGCGACATGGTTGGTGCTGTCAACAATGAGAACCGAGGGTTGGTCACCCTGGATGATGGCTGCTGCGGGAATTACGAGTGCGTTGTTCTTTTGCTCCAGATTGAAGGTCACATCCGCATACATTCCGGGCGTCAACGTCAAATCTGGATTGTTCACGTCTACTTCCGTCAGCATGGTCCTCGTCGAATTTGACACATCCCGCGTAAACCGAACCACGGTTCCCGGAAACTGCTGCCCCGTCGCCTGCACATGGACCGTGACTTGCGAGCCAACATGCACGAGCGGCACATCCCTCTCAGGAACCGGCATACGGAGGCGCAACACATCGCTCTGCGCGAGCCTGACAACGGCCTGGTTCAGCCCCTCTGCTGTTCCCGCCGGGATGAGCGCACCGGTATCCGCATACCGCATTGTGACGACCCCGTTATATGGGGCTGTGATAGTCGCGTACTGCTCCATGCTGGTGACCCTCAGGTTCTCGGCTCGCGAGACGCCCAACTGTCCCTGGGCGGCGGCTACGGCAGATTTCGCCGCATCGACCTGTGAAGCTGCAGAACGATCTTTAGCAAGGGCATCATCGAGTTCCTGTGCTGCAACGAGTCCCGGCTGTTGATCGGAAGCCTGCTTCAGTCGGACATAATTCGCATGCACGGCTGCGTAGCCGGCCTGCTCCCTCGCCACCTCGTTCTGAAGACGAAGGATGTTCTGTTGGGTCTGAGTGATTCCGGCCTGCGCACCCGCTACCTCAGCCTGAAGTTCAGGGACTTCCAGCACGGCAAGAGTTTGTCCCTTCCGAACCCGGTCTCCTATGTCCACATAGATGTGTCGGATATAGCCCGAGACTTTGCCATGCACGTCGATCTCCTGGAAGGCCTGGAACACTCCGGCCACCGTAAGTTGATTTGCAATGAACCCGCTGTGCGCTGTTGCCACGGACACGGCCGGAGGCGCAGCTGGAGCTTCGGCGGTTGCGGCATCGCCGTGATGAACATGAACAAAATAGAAAAACAATAACGCAACCGCCACGCAGACGGTGACGAGGAGCAAGCGCTTCGAGCGCATGGGCAACCTTCCTTCGAATCAGATTGGGATCTTCAAGGGCCTGCTGACGATCGTCAGCCAATACTCAGCGAGAGGAATCCAGTCGGAGGCGGCCTCGCCGCGTAAACGGTTCCAAAACCAAGCGGAAGACCAGGCTGACATGCTTCACCGAGCGAAATCTCATGGCACCATGGTCGAAGAAGAGAGAAGCCGGCAAGCATCGGCGCCGCAGTCCCATTCCCCAGGACTTTGCGACCCTTGATCGCCTGACTGACAACGGTTTTCGCGGCGTCGCTGCCTCGCGTACACACCTTGGCCGGAGCACCGCCCTGGTCTGTCTTGTAGAGCGAGAGTTTATATGCAGTTCCCCAGACGAAGATCAGAACCGGCAAGACTAAGCACAACAGCCTACATAGCGGAAACCGCCATTCGGGTCGAGAAGGCCGAGGGTGTTTGTGCGATTCCAAGGGGGTCGTATGCTCCTTACTTTGCGGGCGACAGGTTCGTGTGCTCAACAACCTGGATGGCGAAAACCGAAGATGCGGCCATCCATCCTGATATTTCGCGGCGATTAGTGGTGCTGACTCAGGATGTTGTCCCTTCCACCACCGGAAAAGTTATGCCGCGCCATGCTTCGCGCGAGCAGAAAACACATCACGGCGAACAGGATGATGAAGATCGTCGTGATAGCGCGGACCTGAGGCGATCTCCTGCGTTCCTGGAAGTCGGTTTCTCTCTTTGTATTCATGGGATCGAGCTCAGGTATAAGGGGATCGTGTCGTGAACGGTATCAACGCTGGATACACTCTGATTTAGCATTGGGCACCCCAAATGCACTTCAAGCGGGGAAAAGATGAGGTCATAAATCACTCCAAATCGGCAACCACATGCCACTGCCTGCGCCAGTGAATAAAACGGTGGCGATTGACCCATTCGCCTAGATGGCAATAGGGAGCAAGCTACAGAGTTGTCGCGGGAGGGCCGTGTAAGGAGTAAACACCATTGAGGTCCAGTCTTCGAGGATCAGCAAGTTCGATCTTTGCAACCTGGCTGACCGGCAACTGGGTGGCTTCGGAATGAAATCCGCTCAGAAAAAATCCGATGAGAAGCGTATGAACTTCATCGGCGGAGCTATCCTGCTTGTCGAGTGCCTTGAGAACCTTTACCGAATGCTTTTCGGTAGAAATCTTGGAGTCGGAGAGACTCGAAGTTGTCGACTTGTAAGCTTCCAGCCTCGCGTGAAGTCCAAACCAAAACACCGATAACGCAAGAAACATGAAGGCGCATCTGCGAAAGAAAGCACCGACCGATCCTGCGTCCGAAAGCATATTTCAACCCCGGTCAGCGATTCCCTGAGAGGGGCTGACCCCAAGATCGTAGCATATGAGCAGCGGGATTGAGGAGGGCCGAGAGTCGTACCCCCGTGGAACCGCTCTGATTCGACGTATCTGCCCTGCTATCCAAAGATCTCGTTATAGCCGATCACATCTTTGACCTGGACACCGCGGATTACGGGGGTCCGTCGTTCTGCTCGGGTTCGGAATGAACTTCAACCAGGTCGTCCATGCGGGAAAATCGGGCTCTCTATACGGCGATCAGCATCCTGGCAGCGTCGGTCTAACCGCGACCTTGTTCCTGATCGGGACCAGCTGCGTGTGCGGTCTGGTAATCATTCGCGTCGATTGAGGGGAGAACCGTGGGAAGTGCGGCAAACGACAAAGATGGGTCAGTGACGCGCTTTCCGTCGCAAGGATTGCGGAGGCTCTCCGTAGAGGCGTAAGAAGGCACGCCGCATTCGTTCCGGATCTGAAAAGCCGACAGCGGCTGCGATACTCTCGACTGGCTCCGCACCGTCCTCGATCCGCTCTCGTGCTACCTCTGCTCTGAGTCGTTCCACGGCCCTGGCCGGCGTCTCGCCCGTCTCTGCTTTAAAGACTCTGCCAAACTGGCGGGAGCTTAAACAGGCGACTTCCGCTAATCGTTCCAACGACAATGATTCCGTTAGGTGTTCCCGTGCATAGCTAAGGGCTATTCGTATGCGGTCCGATTGAGGGGCAATCTCAGACATCGCAGAGAACTGGGATTGGCCACCCGGTCTCCGGTAATAAACCACCAACTCCTGAGAGACCTGCAGGGCGATTGACGCACCATAGTCTTCCTCAATCATAGCGAGCGCCAAGTCGATCCCGGCTGTAATGCCTGCAGACGTCCAGACGCCGTCATCTTCGATGAAAATTGAGTCGCTTTCAACACGCACTGCTGCGTATTCGCGTTGCAACTCGGCCGCTCTTCGCCAGTGAGTCGTCACCCGACGCCCGTCCAGCAAACCGCACTGTGCAAGTACAAAAGCTCCGGTGCACACGCTCGCGAGACGCCTTACGTTCGACGATGCACGCTGGATCGAATTGATGTCCGGTAGCCTCATCGGCCAGCGCGCGCCACCGACCACTATGAGTGTGTCGAATGATCGCCGCTTCAGCGCACTTGTCTTCACGGCCATGCCAAAGCTATTGCTGATCGCGCCTCCCACTACAGACACCACCTGCATACGATAGAGCCGTTTGTCACTAAAACGATTTGCCAATGCAAACGCAGACATCGGGCCCGCTAAGTCGAGCAGGAGGTAATTGGGATAGACGAGAAATCCGATGTTTTTTGACATGGCGCGATTCGAGGGATAAACGTCCTTTACGCCATAGTATCAATCACCGATACTCGACTTGTTGAAGCGACGCAAATGCAATCAGCCGTGTCGCTGCCTACCAAAAGGAGAAATCTTATGTTCGCAGTGATGGGAATCACCGGAAATGTAGGCGGAGCAGTCGCAGACACCCTTCTTCAGCATGGGAAGAAGGTGCGTGGCATCGTCCGCGATGCTTCGAAAGCACGCACCTGGCAAGAAAAGGGCGTCGAAATCGTGACGTCGAACTACGATGATCACCTAATCACAGCCTTCAGCGGAGTCGAGGGTGTCTTCGTCATGATCCCACCCAACATGGTCCCGGAGCCCGGCTTTCCGGATAGCGTTGTGCGCATAGCCGCCATCAAGAAGGCCATCCTCGCAGTCAAACCGCCCCGGGTCGTCTTTCTTTCTTCCTGGGGTAGTGAAAAGACCTCCGGTCTCGGTCTGATCGCTTCCAGCCGCATCCTTGAGCAGGAGCTTGGCGACACCGGGGTTCCCAGCGCTTTTCTTCGACCGGCCTGGTTTATGGAAAACCTTGTGTACAGCCTTTCTGC